>Ga0256839_1000141_pt1 | contig 95716 bp, 86 predicted proteins | sample 354166metaG_FD_185968 | JGI IMG/M metagenome (GOLD analysis project Ga0256839, IMG submission 185968) | Hydrothermal vent microbial communities from Mid Atlantic Ridge, Atlantic Ocean - 354-166 | ecosystem: Environmental > Aquatic > Marine > Hydrothermal vents | place: Atlantic Ocean: Mid... | reverse complement strand
TTGCTGGCGATATTCGCAGCGGTCGTTCTGTATTTTACATTGGCCCAACACCTAACCAGCCTTTATGCAACTGAGCACCATAGCTATGAGCGCTTTATTTTGCTGGATGGTGGAATTTATACCCAATTGTTCTGGTTCGGTCATATCCTGATCGGCAATATTATACCAATTTTGCTATTGCTGCACCCAACAATGGGTAAAAAACGGCCGGCAATTGTCCTGTCTGCATTGATGATAATCGCGGGTGGGTTTGCCCAAGTGTATGTAATCGTGATTGGCGGGCAAGCTTTCCCATTGATGCTGTTTCCCGGTTATGAAGTTCAAAGCAGTTGGATGGATGGGCAATTTGGGCAATATACGCCAAGCTTGGCTGAGCTAATGCTTGGACTGGGTGGCATGGCGATTGCTATTGCTCTGACCCTTGTGGGTATGAAAGTATTTAAAATCGTGCCAAAAAGCCTTGCTGACAGTGCCGTTGACCCCCATCATAGTGCTGCCAAGTAAATAGAAGGCCGCAATAGAACGATCTTTGTAAGTTCCAAATGTTAGGAAAAACCATGCAAGAGGCGCATCCGTTCTCAAAATTCATCGCTATATTGGCGCGTGGTAAAACCAAAACGCGTTCATTTACGCTTGAAGAGTCTATTGAATCTATGGGCATGATTTTGCGTGGCGAAGTGGAGCCGGAGCAGGTGGGTGCATTTTTGATGTTAATGCGCCTGAAGGAAGAAACGCCGGATGAAATTGCCGGCTTTGCGATTGGTGCGCAATCAACCATGAATGTGCCGGAGAGTATTCCAGCAGTTGATATTGACTGGTCTTCCTATGCGGGTAAACGCCGCCAACTGCCCTGGTTTTTACTATCGGCATTGGTTCTGGCGAAGAATGGTTACAAGGTATTTATGCACGGAACCGAGGGCCATACACCGGGACGCGTTTATACGCGCGAATGTTTAGAAGCGCTGGGCTTTCCTATTGCCTCCAGCCTTGAAGAGGCGGCAACACAGATTATCCGCAATAATTTCACCTATGTGCCGCTTGAAAATATTGTTCCGCGTTTGAAAGATCTGATTGGTCTGCGCCCCATTCTTGGATTGCGTTCGCCGGTTCACAGTTTTTCTCGCATGCTTAATCCGTTTAATGCACCTGCCATGATGCAGGGTATTTTCCATCGCGGGTTTATGGATGTTCATGCGGGGGCGGCCCAATTGATGGGCCAGCCTAATGCATCCGTTTTTCGTGGTGAGGGTGGCGAAATTGAACGTCGTCCCAACAAACCGACAGAAGTTTGGACGACCCGGGAAGGGAAAAAAGAGCCGGAAGTTGAAGTTTGGCCACGCTTGCTTGAGAGCGGGCATTATGCTGCGGATGAACACATGGATATAGCCGATCTGGCGGCCGTATGGCGCGGTGAAAAAGAGCATGAATATGCGGAAGCCTCTGTTACCGGTACTTTGGCAATTGCGCTTAAATTGATGGGGCAGGTTGATAGCATGGACGCCGCCCAGCAATTGGCTGAAACCATGTGGGCTGACCGGGACAAGAACCAGCTGCCTGCTGTCGCGTAGCCTATCATGGCGCATATTTTTATTGCAGCCGCGCATAAATCTTCCGGTAAAACCACGATTTCAGTTGGGCTTGCGGGTGCGCTGACGCGGCGTGGTGCCATTGTTCAAAGTTTCAAAAAGGGGCCGGATTACATCGACCCGATGTGGCTTGCGCGTGCGTCTGGAAGACCTTGTTACAATCTTGATTTTAATACGATGGATCAGGGTGAGATCACCGGGCTATTTGCCCGCGAAATTTCGGGTGCTGATCTTGGGCTGATTGAAAGCAACAAAGGTTTGTTTGACGGGGTCGACCTTGAGGGAAGTGATTCCAACGCGGCACTTGCAAAATTGCTTGGCTCGCCGGTGGTTCTTGTCATTGATACGACCGGCACGACGCGTGGCATTGCCCCCTTGCTTCGTGGCTACCAGATATTTGATCCTGAAGTCGAAATTGCAGGAGTGATCTTAAACAAGGTTGGCGGGCCTCGCCATGAGGGAAAACTGCGGGCCGCCGTTGAGCATTATACGGATATACCGGTGCTGGGTGCGGTTGGGCGCAATGAGAAAATATCAATCAACGAACGGCATTTGGGGCTTACTACGCCGAATGAAATTGCGGAACTGGAACGGCGTCTGGCCGGGCTGTATGATACCATCGCCTCAAGCGTTAATATTGATCATATGGTGGAAATTGCTCAGCAGGGCAGATCGCTTTCGCTGCCAGCAAATGGGCATGATCTTGCGCCTCAACCAGACACCAGGCCAGATGTGAAAATCGCCATCGCCCGTGACAGCGCTTTTACCTATTATTATCCTGATGATTTTGAGGCCTTACAAGGCGCCGGTGCGGAACTGGTATTTTTCGATGCGCTTAACGATAGTCAAGTGCCCGATGCTGATGGGCTTTTCATCGGGGGCGGTTTTCCTGAAACTCATATGCGGGCATTGTCGGCAAATATTTCGCTTCGCGTTGATATTAAGAAAAAAATTGAAAATGGTATGCCTGCCTATGCCGAATGTGGCGGGCTGATGTATTTGTGCAAGAGCTTGAGTTGGGACGGCGAGACTTTCGATATGGTCGGTGCTATTGGCGGTGATGCTATAATGTGCGAACGCCCGCAGGGGCGTGGATATTCCAGGCTTAAAGCGACGGATGACCACCCTTGGCTGGTTGATAAAACTACTAATGATGTGGCAAGCGTTCCGGCGCACGAATTTCATTTTGCCCGGATTAAAAATCTGCCTGTTGCGACGAGATTTGCATATCAGATTTTGCGCGGGCAGGGGATTGATGGTAATTTCGATGGTATTATTCAAGGTAATTTGCTTGCGGGGTTCTGCCATATGAGGAATTCAGCCACCAATAAATGGGCCGATGAGTTTGTTGAATTTGTTCGGCGTGTGAAAATGCCGACTTTATGAGAACCCAATAAGTATCGATTCGGTGAGTAATCTCATAGAATTGTATATTTGTTCCATTGTTGGGCAATAAATTTTTTAAATTGCTGACTGCTGACGCGATAATTTTCTGCATTCATGTTTTAAAGCAACGCCTTATAGTGAAATGCTTATATATTAGCAATGTGAAAATTAATGCTTGCTAATATTCAAATAAATGTATATATATTCGCTTGAGTTTTAGAACTCTAAGTCAGCTTTTCTCCCCTGACTTATTACCTTTCCCGGGCACCTACGTTGATCGTTTGCCCGGGTTTTTTTTGCCCAGAATTGCGACGGTTTCTATTGCTCGGTTTTGCTAAAACAAATCGTATTCAACCCTCCGCATTTGATATGCGATATTTGTATGTCTTACTTCCTAAAACCGGCCCCGCTTTTAGGAGACAAGCTCTATTTGTTGGCGCATGTCTTGATTCCAAAAACCAGTCTCCACTTTTTGGAGACAAGCTTTAGGATTGCTATTTATTTATATTGCGCATAGCGTTTGTTAGTCGAACATTTTCGTGTTTGGCTTTCTTCCATTTTTTGATGTTTTTCATGTCGTATTTCGGTTTTATTCGATCAAATTTGCGTTGGCTGCTGGGCGGTTTTCTGCTGACGATGTTTTCGAGCTTCGGTCAGACGTTCTATATCGCCCTATCGACAGGTCACATTCGCGAGGCATTCAATCTGACATCTGGCGAATATGGTAGTATCTATATGATCGCCACGCTGGCTAGCGCATTGGTTTTTCCGTTTGTCGGCCAGATTGTTGACCATTATTCCGTCGTAAAAGTTGTTACAATTACGGTAATTGGTCTCGCCATTGCCTGTCTGGCGCTGGCAAAATCACAATCGATATTTGTGCTGGTGCTGGCTCTGTTTGGTTTGCGCCTGTTCGGGCAGGGCATGATGACCCATATTTCGATTACTGCGATGGGGCGATGGTATGCGGAAAATCGCGGAAAATCTGTCTCCATTGCCTCACTTGGATTTACCGCTGGTCAGGCGTTTTTACCGGTAACATTTGTATCAGGGGTCGCAATTCTCGGGTGGCGTGATGCCTGGCTTGCTGCTGCTATTGTTGTGCTTGTTGTAGCACTGCCGGCAATTTCAGCCCTTATGTGGGTCGAGCGTGAGCCGCAAAGCGAAGTTGATGGAGAGGAAGTGAGTAATGTTCGCCAGTGGACACGTTCTGAGATGCTGCGTGACCCGCTGTTCTGGATTACCAATATAGGTGTATTGGCACCGCCTTTTATTGGCACTGCGATATTTTTTCATCAGGATTATCTGCTTGCCTTGCGCGGGTGGTCGATTGAATTGTTCGCCCTTACGTTTTTGTGGCTAACGATTGTTTCCGTATTGTCGTCTCTGGTATCCGGACTGTTTGTTGATCGCACAAATGCTGTTAGCCTTTTGCCTATATTCTTGGTGCCTGTTGGTCTTGGTTGTCTTGCGCTGGCTTTGGTTACAGCACCCGTGGCCCTGATATTATTTATGACATTGATGGGCATCAGCACCGGAATAATTACTTTGCTATATGGCTCACTTTGGCCGGAAATTTACGGCACCAAACACCTTGGCTCCATCCGGTCATTGGTAACGGCTTTAATGGTGCTATTTTCTGCCCTTGGACCCGGTGTCGTTGGTTGGTTGATTGATTTTGGCGTGTCGTTAGAAAGCCAGTTTATTGGTATGGCGGCGTATTGTTTTCTTGCATCTTTGACACTGATATTCTGTACAAAAGAGTTCAAGCGTCGTCAATTGGCGTTTGAACAGGCATATTGATTTCGTCAGATGTGGTTGCATTTACTGTGCGTGCGGTTTATTGCGCAGGCATGAAAAACTTTGATAAACCAATCCTGCGTTTTGCGCCTTCACCTACCGGTAATATCCATATTGGTAATGCCCGTCCTGCATTGTTTAACTGGCTATATGCCAAGCAGAATGACGGCACATTTATATTGCGCTTTGATGATACGGATGCCGTTCGTTCCAAACTAGAATATGCGGAAAATATAGCTCGCGATCTGGATTGGCTGGGCATTAAACCTGATGTGGTTGAACGTCAGTCTGAACGCATTGCATCTTATGATGCGGCCGCAGAAACGTTGAAGAAAGCCGGGCTACTTTATGCCTGTTATGAAACCGCCGATGAGATAGACCGTAAACGTAAACGCTTGATGGCGCGCGGATTACCGCCGATCTATGATCGTACGGGATTGCGTTTAACGGATGAAGATCGGGCCAGGCTGGAGGCTGAAGGGCGCAAACCGCATTGGCGCTTTTTGTTGCCGAATTTTGCTGATGATCCGGCCAAAACCTCGCGGTGTGAAATCGCCTGGGATGATCTTGTGCGCGGCAATCAAATTGTCGATCTTGCATCGCTCTCCGACCCGGTTCTTATTCGCGAAGATGGCACCTATCTTTATACCCTGCCGTCGGTTGTTGACGATATTGATATGGGTGTTACGCATATTATTCGTGGCGATGATCATGTGACCAATACCGGCGCCCAAATTACAGTGTTTAAGGCGCTCGGTGCTGTCGCCCCGGTTTTCGGCCACCATAATTTGCTCATTTCAGCCAGTGGCGAAGGGCTTTCCAAACGCCTGGGTTCGCTTTCATTGGCAAGCTTGCGTGAAGACGGCATAGAGCCAATGGCGGTTGCAACGCTTGCCTCTATTATTGGCACATCCAAATCGGTTGAGCCCTGCGCTGATATGGCGGCATTGATGGAACTGTTTGATTTAACAACTGTCACCAAGTCTGCGGCGCGTTTCGATCAGGTGGAATTAGAGAGCCTGAGCGCCAAACTGGTTCATGCGATGGACTATGATGATGTTAAAGACCGGCTTGCAGCACTTGGTGTAGAGCAAGATGAGAGCTTTTGGCTGGCTGTTCGTGGCAACCTGCAAAAGGTTGGTGATGCGCTCGAATGGCAGGAGATTGTCGAAGGCAATTATTCGCCGGTAATTGAAGATAAGAATAGCCCGATTTGGGCAGCTGCGCGTGAGCTTCTACCGGATGGCGAATTTGACCAAGGCACATGGAAGAGCTGGACAACCACAATAAAAGAGGCAACCGGATTAAAGGGCAGAGCGCTGTTTATGCCGCTTCGCCAGGCATTGACCGGGCTTGATCACGGTCCTGAACTGGCTGCTTTGTTGCCTGTTATTGGCCGGGAAAGAACGCTTCGCCGACTACCCTGATTTTTCGTTTTCCGGGTTTTGAGTTTTTTGTAAATATTTGTCTGGGCACAAAATTTCCACGCCGGTTTTGAAGAGTGTCCGGGTCATCACCTACATCAATTCTAAAGGTCGGTGTGGCGACTATGGGAGCCTGCTTGGCAGGTTCACGGTCATCTTCATTGCCTTCACCGGCAATTGCCTCATAATTTATCTGCTTGAATTTACAGCCACAGCCCGGTGTTACGGCCGTACGATAACTAAAAGCGGTGGCAAGCTCTTTATAGGGTTGTTGGGTATTGGTGGAAACCATATCTTCCGGACCTTCACCATTGGTTGAATGAGAATAGAGATCTGTTTCTGTACCCGGGCACTTTGCACTGCAAGCATCGGCATCGCGGCCAAAATTTCGTGGTGTCGTGGAAAAACTGATCGGGAAGTAATATCCATCGCAAGTTCTTACGCAGAGGGTTCTGTAGGTGCCGCCACGGGGCCTGCGGGTGCCAGGAAACTCATCATTATAATATTCGCGATTACGGGATCTGTTTTGACGCTCCCAATTTCGCCTTTCATCACCAAAAATCTGTTGGATGACCGAACGGCGCCCGGCACCACGTTCGATAACAATGCCGCTTCTGTTGGTTGCAATGACCGGTCTTAACTGATCGCAACGATTGGCTTTCAGGGCATTTTTGATGCGTCGCTTTTCGCGGCTTGTGGAACGGCCTCCGGGTGAAAACCTGCCTCGTTGGGCGCGCAGTTTCTTCAAATTGGAATTCATGCTGCGCAGGCTGGCTTTCAGTCTTTGGCAGGATCTTGCATTTCTTGGTGCGGGGCGTGAACAACCACCGCGTCTCAATTGACGGTTGGCCTGTTGTATTTGCCTTTTTTGTCTTTTGATAGCGCCATTATAGCGTAGTAATTTTAACGGGTTGCCGGTCGTTCTGCGATTAGAAAGCGATGCAAGCTGGCGCTCAAGTCTTACGCAGGTTCGAGATTTTGCATCTGCGGTATTTTGAAGAAAGGTGGTCAAGATCAATGGGGTTACGACAAGCAATATCATCAGGTGCATTGGCCTGAAATAATTAGCGGCTACTATTAGAGACCTCATACTCATCAATTTATTTATATCCTCACCCGTCAATCGCAAATATAATATATTGCGAATATTTTATGCGGTTGACCCTGTTACAAAAGGCTATCTATTTTGCCCAAAATACAGATAGCGTATTTTGGTTAGCGTATTTTAGTTAACAGTTGATTTTATTCAGGCTTTTTCTACATTCTTCTCGTTTTGACGACGCCCGGCTGCCAGCGCCATAAAGGCTTTGATGAGTTTACCATTGCGGCGCTCTTTTAAACAAATCAATGCTTCGTTCATTAGCATTTCTTCACCCTTTATCGGGATTTCCCTTAATCTAGCATCATGCCCGAATTCGGCTTTTGATACAATGCCGATGCCTGCGCCTGAGGCTACAATCTCACGTACTGCTTCCCGCCCTTCGGCTTCTATTGTTGCTTGAAGTTTAATCCCTTGTTTTTGCGCCATACCCTCCAGGATTTTACGGGTGAGTGATGCTTTTTCGCGCAGAACCAGTGGATATTTAGCCAATTGTGAAATGCTCAATCCTTCATCTGGCGAAATTTTAAAACCTTTTGCTGCAAAAGCAATGATTGGTGTGGAGCTTAATTTCACGGCTGCAAATTCGCGGTTTTTTGGTATTTCACCCAATACGCCAATATCGGCTTCATAGTTGAACAGTTTTGCAATCACTTCTTTGGAATTGGCCGCATGTAGTGAGATTGAAATACCTGGATATTTTTTGCGAAAAGCACCAAGAATATGAAGCAGATGGCGGGGGGAATCTGCGACTATGCGCAAGGTGCCCGATCTTAGCGCTTTGGATTCCAATAATAATTCTGAAGCCTGATGTTCAATTTCGAACAGTTTTTGCGTGATCTCCAACAGTGACTTGCCAAAATCGGTCAAAACGACCTGGCGTTTGTGGCGATTGAACAATAATACATCGTAGTGCTCCTCAAGTTTAGATACCTGGTCGGAGATTGCCGGCTGGGTGAGGGCGAGGGCTTCTGCTGCCTTGGAAAACCCACCATGAATGGCAACCGCATGGAAGGCTCGAATTTGGACGTGGCGCATTGAAGTACCTCATTTTCAATATATAAATTCTACCTATATAAACATATTAAATATCGATTTTACAAATTTAATTGCAGGACTTAGTTTTGGCTTGAATAGCAACTGTTCAGGCAAGTGCAATGAGTGCTCAAAACAATCTTCCCAAGACAGCGGAGCCCTATTTACTGACTCCGGGGCCTTTGACCACGGCGTTATCTACAAAGCAGGCAATGTTGCGTGATTGGGGTTCGTGGGATAGTGATTTTCGCGCCATGACCGCCAGAATGCGCCAACAATTGCTGGCGATGATCAATGATCAGGATAATGAATTTGACTGTGTGCCAATGCAGGGCAGTGGCACATTTGTGGTTGAGGCGATGCTGTCATCGCTGTTGCCAATAGGCTCCAAGACGCTGGTGTTAATCAATGGTGCCTATGGAAAGCGCATTGCGGAAACATTGAAGTATCTGGGCCGCGACCACACAATTATCGACAGGGGGGATTATCTGCCACCGCGCGGTAATGAAGTGGCACTTTTGATGCGGAACGATCCGGCAATTTCTCATGTGGTTGTGGTTCACTGCGAAACCAGTTCGGGCATATTAAACCCGATCGAAGAAATTTCTGATGCGGTCTATGAAAATGGCGGCAAATTGCTGATTGATTCGATGAGTGCCTTTGGGGCCATTCCGCTGGAGGTAAACCGTCCACGCTATGAAGCCATCGTATCATCGGCCAATAAATGTATCGAAGGTGTGCCGGGCTTTGGCTTTATCATTGCGCGTAAATCCGGGTTGGAGGCGGCCGAGGGGCGGAGCCATTCGCTCAGTCTTGATCTTCATGCACAATGGAAAACCATGAACAAGACCGGCCAATGGCGTTTTACCCCGCCGACCCATGTGGTCGCAGCTTTTATGGAAGCGCTGGACCTGCACCAAAGGGAAGGCGGCGTCAGTGCGCGCGGCAATCGCTATGGGCAAAATCGTGATGTGCTGGTTGAGGGCATGCGGAAGTTGGGTTTTGAAACCCTGTTGAAAGATCGTTGGCTTTCACCGATTATTGTAACCTTTTTCAATCCGGTTGATCCGAAATTCAAGTTTGAGAAATTCTACGAATTGATGAAGCAAAAGGGTTTTATTATTTATCCCGGTAAATTGACGATTGTCGATAGTTTTCGCATTGGATGCATTGGCAATCTGGATGCCAGGGTGATGCAAAAGGTGGTTGAAGCGGCCGGCGAAAGTTTAAAAGAAATGGGTGTTGAGCGGGCTGATCCGCCAAAGAAAGCACTGGATGAACGCGCCGTTTTGGCCGCATGAATGATGAGGAATTTTAATGATTGAGCAAAAACCCATATCGGTTAATGGCCGGGAATATCCCATTCCGAAAACCTGCGCTATTGCGATCTGTCTGGATGGCTGCGAACCTGCCTATCTGGATGTGGCGATTAGCGAGGGCTTGATGCCGACATTAAAACGGATACGCGATAGCGGCGCCGACAGGCTTGCCCATTCGGTAATCCCGTCTTTTACCAATCCAAACAACCTTTCGATTGCCACCGGGCGACCTCCCAAAGTGCATGGTATTTGTGGTAACTATCTTTATGAGCCGGAAACCGGCGAAGAAGTGATGATGAATGATGTGCGCTTTTTGCGTGCGCCGACCCTGTTTTCCAAATTCTATGAAGCTGGAGCGCGGGTGGGTATCGTTACTGCAAAGGATAAATTGCGCGCCTTGCTGGGGGCCGGGTTAAAGTTTGACGAGGACCGTGCCCGCTGTTTTTCGGCTGAAAAATCAGACACAAGTACGAGCGCTGAACACGGGCAGGATGCGGCCAGCCAATGGCTCGGAATGGCGCAGCCAGATGTATATTCAGCAGAACTTTCAGAGTTTGTCTTTGCTGCCGGGGTTAAATTATTGCGCGATTGGAAACCGGATATATTATATCTCACCACCACTGATTATGTGCAGCATAAATATGCGCCTGAAGATGATGAGGCCAAGGCATTTTATCAGATGTTTGATAAATATTTGGGCAAGCTTGATGCGATGGGTGCGGCCATTGTGGTAACCGCCGATCATGGCATGAAACCCAAACATTTGGCCGATGGAAGCCCGGCCGTGGTCTATGTGCAAGACCTGCTGGATGAATGGTTGGGCAAGGCAAAGGCGCGGCTTATCCTGCCGATTACCGACCCCTATGTGGTGCATCACGGCGCGCTTGGCTCTTTTGCCACCGCTTATTTGCCGGAGGGTGCCGACCACGGCGATATTATCGCTCGGTTGAAGGCAGTCAAGGGTATTACCCATGTGCTGACAAATGCAGAAGCGGTTGAGCAATTTGAATTGCCACAAGACCGCATTGGCGACATCGTATTGGTGTCGGGCGAAAATATCTGCATTGGCACATCGGAAGATCGCCATGATCTGGCGGCGCTGAATGAACCATTGCGAAGTCATGGTGGACTAACCGAGCAGGTTGTGCCTTTCATCGTCAACCGGGTGTTGGATTTGCCGGAAAAGCCGGAATTGCGCAATTTTGATGCATTTTATTATGCCACCCGGGCAGCAGCGCTGTAACTGATTTGAAAAAGGGGTAAACATTGATGGCTGGAAAGATTGACATCAGGCATGAGGGCATGCGCATTGGCGGCAAGACCGTATTTGCCGATGATGTGATTGAGGTACGCTATCCCTTTACTAATGAGGTGATAGGCACCGTGCCCGCTGGCAATTCAAGCCACGCGCGGCAAGCTTTTGAAATTGCCGCCAATTATACGCCGAAACTAACCCGCTATGAGCGCCAGCAGATTTTGTTTCGTGCAGGCGAATTGATTAAGCAAAAGCGCGAGGAACTTGCCTATTGGCTAACCCTGGAACTCGGTATTTGCCAGCAGCACGCGCTTTATGAAACCGGGCGGGCCTATGATGTGTTTACGCTTGCCGGCCAAATGGCGATTTTGGATGATGGGCAGATTTTTTCCTGCGATTTGACCCCGCAGGGCAAGGCGCGGCGCATTTATACCATGCGCGAACCGGTGAAAGCGATTTCGGCAATCACCCCGTTTAATCATCCGCTGAACATGGTGGCGCACAAAATCGCACCGTCGATTGCGACCAATAATTGCATGGTCTGCAAACCGACTGAATTGACCCCGCTGACGGCGATTGCGTTGGCTGATATTCTTTATGAGGCCGGGCTACCACCTGAAATGTTTCAGATTGTCACTGGCCTTCCGGGCGACATAGGTGATGAGATGATCACCAATGAGCATATCGATATTATTACCTTTACCGGCGGTGTGCCGGTGGGGAAAATGATCGCGCAAAAATCGGGCTATAAGCGCACAGCCCTTGAACTGGGCGGTAATGACCCGTTGATTATTTTGAACGATCTTAAAGGTGAAGATCTGGAGCGGGCCGCAACCATTGCGGTTGCTGGTGCTACCGGAAATTCCGGCCAGCGCTGCACGGCGGTAAAGCGTATATTGGTGCAGGAAAGTGTGGCGGATGAATTTGTGCCGCTGGTTCTGGCAAAAGCCCGGGCCATTCGATTTGGCGACCCGATGGATGCCGACACCCAATTGGGGTGCGTTGTACATGCTGAAGCCGCCGAGATTTTTGAAAACCGGGTGCTTGATGCGGCCAAGCAGGGCGCTGAAATTCTCTATCACCCGGCGCGGCAAGGGGCGTTGCTGCCACCGATTGTGGTTGACCGGGTCCCCCATGAAAGTGAGTTGGTGATGGAGGAAACATTTGGTCCCATCATACCAATTGTCCGGGTGCCGGATGATGATGCTGCCGTCATGAAAATATCCAACAGCACGCCTTTTGGCTTGTCATCAGGCGTATGCACCAATGATTTAAACCGGGCGATTGCATTTATCAACGGGCTTGAAGTGGGCACTTGCAACATTTGGGAGCAGCCGGGTTACCGGATCGAAATGTCGCCGTTTGGTGGCATTAAAGATAGCGGCAATGCGGTTAAGGAAGGGGTTCTTGAGGCGATGAAGTTCTTTACCAATGTCAAAACTTATTCACTTCCCTGGCCGATCTAACCTTGTTTGACTTTGATCGGGTAGGCTGACCATGGGCTCACAGCCGGAACTGGTACTAATGCTGGTTTTATCAGCCGCCTTTTTGCATGCGTTCTGGAATGCGCTGGTGAAAGGTGCGCAGGACCGCACGCTGGTGATGGGCCTTGTTAATGCCGGGCATACAATTTTTGGCCTGATATTGGTGCTAATATTTTTGCCACCGGCGCGTGAAAGCTGGCTGTTTTTGGTGGGTTCAACCGTTGTTCACTTTCTATACTATGCCTTTCTGCTGCTTTCTTACCGGTTTGGCGATTTAAGCCAAGTCTACCCCATTGCGCGCGGAATATCGCCACCGGTGGTAGCGCTGACCGCGTGGATTGTTGCCGATGAAGTGCTGCCACTGGCCGCATGGTTTGGCATTATTTTGGTTTCTTGCGGTATTGGTATGCTGGTTTTTGCAAAACGCGGCGGGCTGGCCAATGGCAAGGCTATTGCAGCTGCTATCGTTACCGGGTTGACGATTGCCACCTATACGGTGATCGACGGGCTGGGCGTGCGGGCATCGCAAAGCCCACTTGGTTATATCGGCTGGCTGTTTTTGCTTGAGACGTTTTCAAGCCTCTATATCTTTTATATTCGCCGCGAAGTATTGCGGGCCACAACGATTAAAACCTATTTAATCGGGTTGATGGGCGGGGTGGTCTCTGCCGTTGCTTATGGGTTAGCGATCTATGCAAAGAGCCTTGCCAGCCTTGGGGCGGTATCTGCCATTCGCGAATCCAGTGTAATTATTGCAGCCCTGATCGGGGTTATCTGGTTTGGCGAACGGCCCTGGAAGATACGAATTGTATCGGCTTGCATTGTTGCGGCCGGTGTTATCATTCTGTCACAGGCAGCATGATATTAAAGATCAAGTGGAGTGAACCTGAAAAATGAAATTGGTTGACTTTATTTGTGTGTGACCTACCCTCAAAAACCATCAGATGTTCAATTTGATGGTTAGATTTGGGGCGGGTCTAAAGTGAAATTAAATAGGGAGAAATAAAAATGAATTTCATTAAAAAACTGGTGCTTGGGGCAGCGACTGCCGCCTTGCTATCATCGAGTGCATTGGCGGCAGAACTAACCGTTTATACGGCGGTTGAAGCTGAGGATTTGAAGCGTTACGCGGCTGAGTTCAACAAGGATCATCCAGATATTAAAATTAACTGGGTGCGCGATTCAACCGGTATCGTTACCGCTAAGCTGTTGGCTGAAAAAGATAACCCGCAGGCTGATGTGGTTTGGGGCCTTGCGGCAACCTCGCTGCTTTTGATGAAAGCCGAAGGCATGCTTGAGGCCTATGCACCAAAAGGTGTTGAGGCGCTTGATAAAAAGTTTGTTGATAAAAGCTCACCGCCAACATGGACCGGAATGGATGCGTGGGTTGCGGCCGTATGCTACAACACAGTTGAAGCTAAAAAAGCTGGACTGACACCGCCAAAATCGTGGAAAGACCTGCTGCAGGCCCAGTATAAAGGTCATCTGATCATGCCAAACCCGAATTCGTCCGGAACTGGCTTTCTGGATGTTTCATCATGGTTGCAGATGTTTGGTGAAAAAGAGGGTTGGGAATATATGGATGGGCTGCATGAAAATATTGCACGTTACACCCATTCTGGTTCGAAGCCTTGTAAGCTGGCTGCTGCCGGTGAAATTGCAATTGGCATTTCATTCGCTTTCCGTGGTGCGAAATCAAAAGCCGCCGGTGCGCCGATTGAGATCATCGTTCCAACCGAAGGTGTTGGCTGGGATATGGAAGCGACGGCGATTATTGCCGGAACTGACGACCTTGAGGCTGCAAAAACACTTGTGGATTGGACAGTCACCAAGAAAGCCAACGAGATGTATAACACGGGTTATGCGGTTGTGGCCTATCCTGGCGTTGCCAAGCCGGTTAAATTTTTCCCGGAAAATCTGACGGAAAAAATGATCGACAATGATTTTGAATTTGCTGCGAATAATCGTGGGGCAATTTTGAAAGAATGGCAGAAGCGTTACGACGGTAAGTCTGACCCTAAATAATTCGAACTATTATAAAGAGGCGCTGTTTTTTGCAGCGCCTTTTTTCTGCAGTTATATAAAATGAGCGGGTAAAACTCGCCGGGAATAAAACTATTCGGGAGACTGATTTGTCTGGGGATACGGGGAATACCCACAAGAAGGCATTCTTGAAAATTGATAATCTATGGAAGGCGTTTGGAAATTTTCTGGCGCTGAAAGAGATTTCGTTGGAGATTTATGAGGGCGAATTTGTTTGCTTTCTGGGGCCTTCCGGCTGCGGGAAAACTACACTTCTACGCGCCATTGCCGGGCTTGATCTGCAAACCAGCGGGTCGATTGAGCAGGCGGGCAAAGACATTTCCAATCTGCCACCGGCAGAGCGGGATTTTGGCATTGTGTTTCAATCCTATGCATTATTTCCTAACCTTTCGATTGAAAAAAATATTGCCTATGGGCTGGAAAATTCCGGCATGGCAAAGCCTGTGATCAAAGCTCGCGTGGCTGAATTGCTGGAGCTTGTGGGATTGCCGGATCAGGGCCGTAAGTTTCCGGCACAACTTTCCGGTGGCCAGCAGCAGCGCATTGCTCTGGCGCGTGCCATCGCGATGGAGCCGGGCTTGCTATTATTGGATGAGCCGCTTTCTGCGCTGGATGCAAAGGTTCGGGTGCACCTGCGCCATGAAATCAAGGAATTGCAACGCAAGCTCGGTGTGACCACCGTCATGGTTACCCACGATCAGGAAGAAGGGCTTTCAATGGCCGACCGGATTGTGGTGATGAACCACGGTGTGATCGAGCAGGTGGGTACGCCGACCGAGATTTACCGCAATCCCGAGACTTTATTTGTTGCAGATTTTATCGGCGAGATGAACCAGATTAAAGGTGTTGCCGGCTCCTCCAGCGTCGCAAAAATTGGCGAGATAGGACTTGCGTGCCAGCCGCATGAATTTGCAGCCGGTGAAAATGTTACCATCACCATCAGACCGGAAGATATTATCCCGCACGGGGTGGGGGCACGGTCATCCAGTGCTGAAGGTACAATTGCAGAACCGGATAACACATTGGATGTGAAAATTGCGTCGATGGAGTTTCTTGGGTCATTTTGGCGGGCGGAGCTTTCGAGTGAAAAACTGGGTGCGGCTCATTTGAATGCCAATTTTTCCATCAACGCCATGCGCCGTATGGAGCTGGAGGTTGGCCGTGAATTGAAGGTTGAATTGCCATCGTCGCGATTGAAAGCATTTGCGAGGGCCTCATAGATGAGCACGCAAGCAGACGCGCTGACAATCGACGATATGCCGGCCGCTCGTATCAAGCCAAAATTGGGCCGTGATGACTGGATGATGCGTGGGTTTATTGCGATGATTGCCATCTATCTGGTGATTGCGCTGGCTTTGCCGCTTTATGCGATGCTGTCCAAGGCTTTTTCCACCTATTCCTACGATCTTACTCAGTTTGAATTTCAGGTAAGTGACGACAAGGGTGTTTTCGACGGTAATATTTTTTCGGCAAAAGCACTCAATGATGAGTTGAAGGTTTATAAGGAAAGTGACCTAAGTACCGGTTCTGGCGGTCGATTGGCGGTCACGAAATTCTTCCCGAAGTTTTCTTTTCGAAGCTCCAAACGCTATAAGGTCCGGGGCATATCGGACAAGGCCGTATATCTTATCGGGTCTGAGCGCCATATTGGCCGGGACTGGGTGGAACTTGATTCCAACAAATTCCGGCGGGTGGTTTTGCGGCCGGTGCCTTCGACCGGGCTTAGCAATTTTTCCACTTATTTCTCCACCCCGGCGTTGGTGAATTCGATCAAAAATTCACTGCTGATTTCGGCAATCAGCACCATCATTACCGTGACGTTGGCCTTTGCCTTTGCCTATTCGCTGAACCGTTCTTGTATGCGGTTTAAGGGCATATTCCGGCTTATTGCGATGGCCCCCATTTTGGTGCCCTCGCTGTTGCCTGGAATTGCGCTGGTCTATCTGTTTGGCAATCAGGGGATGTTGAAGTCTTTCATGATGGGGGAAAGTATTTACGGGCCGATTGGCATTGTTATCGGCTCGGTGTTTTTTACTTTTCCGCATGCCATGTTGATTATTTCAACCGCGCTGGCGATTTCAGATGCACGGCTTTATGAGGCGGCTGTGTCGCTGCGGGCCAGCCCTTGGAAAACTTTTTGGACGGTCACTATTCCCGGTGCTCGCTATGGATTGATCTCGGCCGCATTTGTTGTATTTAATCTGGTAATTACTGATTTTGGCCTGCCAAAGGTCATTGGCGGGCAGTTTAATATGCTGGCGGTTGATATTTATAAACAGGTGATCGGCCAGCAGAATTTTGAAATGGGGGCAGTGGTATCGGTGGTGCTTTTGGTGCCAGCGATGTTTGCCTTTGGCATCGACCGGATTGTGCAGCGCAAGCAGGTCGCCTTGTTAACGTCCCGGTCTGTCGTCTATCAGCCGACACCAAATGCGCGGTTTGACCGGCTTTCATTTGCCTATTGCACGCTGGTTGCGATTTTTATAGTTGGCATTTTGGGGGTCTGCCAATATGCGGCGTTGATTAAATTTTGGCCCTATGATTTGAGCTTGAGTTTGAAAAACTATGCCTTCGATTTGATGGATGGCGGCGGATGGGATGCCTATCGAAATTCGATTAAAATGGCTGGGCTTGTCGCCTTTTTCGGCACGGTGGTGGTATTTATCGGTGCCTATATGGTGGAAAAAACTCAGGGCTTTAAATATGGTCGCTCGCTGTTTCAATTTCTTGCCATGTTGCCGATGGCCATTCCCGGCATGGTGTTGGGGCTTGCCTATATCTTCTTTTTCAACAATCCGGATAACCCGCTGAATTTCATCTATGGAACGATGGCTATTCTGGTGCTTTGTACGGTGACCCATTTTTACACGGTTTCGCATTTAACTGCGGTGACCGCATTAAAGCAGATGGATAATGAATTTGAATCGGTTAATTCATCATTGAAACAGCCGTTCTATAAACTGTTTTTGCGGGTCAGTGTTCCGGTCAGCCTGCCAGCCATTCTGGATATTTCGATCTATCTGTTCGTCAATGCGATGACCACGGTTTCTGCCGTTGTGTTTCTCTATTCATCCGGCACCGCACTTGCGGCCATTGCCGTGTTGAACATGGATGATGCGGGCGATGTGGCACCAGCTGCCGCTATGGGCATGATGATATTCTACACCAATGCGGGCGCGCGTATTGTTCATTTAGTGATTTCAAAATTTGTGCTGAAACGAACTCAGGCCTGGCGAAGCAGGTAGTTTTCTCTCACGGCTTGCGAGGCGCGCCAGTGCGCTGGCGGCTCGCTTTTCGCTCACTATTTGGCTGAATTATTTCGCTTTTTCGCCTGTTGCCAAAGCGTTTCCATCTCGTCCAGATCGCAATCATCCAGACTGCGGCCCTGCGCCTCAAGCGACTTTTCAATGAAGGCGAAGCGGGTCAGGAATTTGTGATTGGTGCGGCGGCTGGCGGCCTCCGGGTCGATGCCGTGATGGCGGGCGAGATTGACAAGTGCAAAGAATGCGTCGCCAATCTCATCTTCAATCTGATCGGGTGAGCCATTGGCAATTGCCTGTTTCACCTCGTCAATTTCTTCATTCAGCTTGGCCATTACATCAGCCGATTTTTCCCAGTCAAAGCCAACGCGGGCGGCTTTTTGCTGGATTTTGAGCGCTCTTGTAATGCCAGGCATGGTTGCCGGTATATCATTCATGAGGCTCTGGGTCTTTTGCCCCTCTTGACCTGAATTTTTGCGGGCCTCGGTTTTGATGCGCTTTTCTTCGGCTTTAATTCTTTCCCACGCACCCTTGGCCATACCGGCATTGCGGGCTTCCTCATCGCCAAAAACATGCGGGTGGCGGCGGATCATTTTCTCGGTGATGGCTTCGACCACATCGCCAAATTCAAACAGACCTTGTTCTTCCGCCATGCGGGCATGATAGACGACCTGTAAAAGTAAATCGCCCAGCTCTTCACGCAGGTTTTCCATATCGCCGCGCTCAATCGCATCGGCAACCTCATAGGCCTCCTCGATCGTATAGGGGGCGATGGATTTGAAATCCTGCTCCACATCCCACGGACAGCCGGTTTGTTTGTGGCGCAGGGCCGCCATTATTTGGATCAGCCGTATTATCTCTTTTGAGGGTGTCATTTACGCCGGTCCTCATCTTTGATCTTACCACCGCGCCAGCGATTGTGCAGCCATAGCCATTGGGCCGGATATTCTCGAACCCAACCTTCAATGATCGTGTTGATCATTTGGGTGGAGGCGGCAATATCAACCTCGCCTTTGTCGTTTTTGGGGAGCGTAATCGCATCGTGCAATTCAACCCGAAACCGCCCACCGGGCAGGCGAATGCAGCGGGCAGGGTAGATGGGACAATCAAACTGCCGGGCGAGTTTTGGCAAGAGTGGGTTGGCACGGGCCTTTTGGCCGAAAAACTCGATCATCGGGCCGCGGGTAAAATGTTGATCGACCAGCAGGCCAACGGTGCCGCCTTTTTCCATGATGTCGGCCAAGGCCCATGCGGCGCCTGCGCGCGATGGCACCAGATGCCCCATAGCTGTGCGTCGGGCTTGCAGCACTTTCTTGGCCAAATATTTATTGTTGGGTGGGCGAAAGAGTGCCGTTACATTCAGATCAAAAGTTGCGGCCCCAATCGGGAGCAATTCCCAATTGCCGGTATGGCCGGTAAACATGATAACCGGGCCATCATTTTCACGAATTTCCAGAAAGTTGTTGATGCCGGAAAACTCGACCAAACCATTGCCGGGGTTTTCCGGGTCAAAATCGAACAACTGATCCAGAAAGACATATTCAGCGATGGCGCGGCCAAAATTGCCCCACATTTCACCAATGAGGTCGTTGATCTCTTTAGGTGATTTTTCCGGAAAGGCCATTGTCATATTGCGCCGGGCAAGGCTGGTGCGCGGTAGCCAAAGGGCAAGGCTTTTGAACAGTTTTTCCGCCAGCTCGGTCGAGCGTTGTGCGGGAAGTTTTTTTAGCAGGTAGAGCAGAGCGCCGAGAGTTTTGGCAATCAGCCAGTCGGTAACATCCTTCGTTTTTAAATAGAGGCGTTCGACGATTGGGTTGCGCTTGAATTTCATTTTTAATCAGCTCATGCGCATGATTATTTTGCCAAACACTTTGCGGTTTTGCATGCGCTCAAGGGCAGGTGCCAGATCCCCAAATTCAATTTCGCAGTCGATAACCGGAGCAACCTGACCCTTGGCCATTTTATGCATCGCGTCAGCCATATTTTCCATGCGGCAGCCGAACGAGCCCAGCAGTTTCAATTGTCGCTGGAACAGCATCATTAGGTTCATGCTGGTTGAAACACCGCTGGTGGAACCGCAGGTGACAAGCCGGGCGCCGCGCTTCATGCACAGCATCGAACCCTGCCAGGTGTCGACGCCAACATGTTCAAACACCACGTCAACACCCTGTTTTTTGGTGATTTTTCGAACCCGGCCCTCAAAGCGATCATCCACATAGTTAATTACGTGGTCGGCACCCAGTTCTTTGCACTTTTCGATTTTTTCATCACTGCCAACGGTGGTGATGATTGTGCAACCGATATTTTTTGCCAGCTGTATGGCGGCCGAACCAATGCCTGAGCCGCCAGCATGAATGAGGATTGTTTCGCCTGATTTCAATTTTGCATTATCAAAAAGCATATGCTCAACGGTGCCAAAGGTAACGGGTGCCAGGGCCGCCGCCACATCGTCAACGCCTGGAGGGGCGGGCACTAAAAGCCGCGCCGGCATGTTGATAATTTCGCGGGCGAAGCCGTCAATGTGAAAGCCATGAACGCCGGATACATGTTCGCAAAGATTGTCACGGCCCTCAACGCAAGGCTCACACAATCCGCAGGTTTGTGCGCCGTAAATCGAGACAAGCTGTCCGCTTTTCAACCCGGATACGCCGGGGCCGAGTTTGATAACTTCGCCGGAGGCTTCCGCTCCGACAGCCATCGGCAATTTGCGCTTGGCAAATGCCATGCCGCGCCAGCCCCAAACATCAATGTGATTGAGTGCTACAACCTTTATACGCAGCTGTACTTCGCCTTCACCTGGTTCAGCGGGTGCCGGGATTTCGACAATTTTAACGTCCTTATCGGATATGAGTTGAAGCGCACGCACGAGATTGGATACTCCAGTGATTTGAGGTTTCATGCGGTTTATACGATGTTTTCATTCAATGCCAGAGGTGAATAATAATCGTCGTGTTATTCGGTGTTGGCGCAAAGGTTCTCGATAATTTGGTTGATTGGATTGGGAAGTTTGATAAGAGCTTGGCAGTTAAGCAATGATCAATTGTGGAGCCTGATTTGGCATTTGTATTATCTAAAATATTCTGGTTGATTTTTCGCCCGCTTAATCTTGTGATTTTTATGATTATTGGCGGAATGCTAATCCGGCTTGTTGCGCGAAAAAGCACGAGATTGCAACGTTTTGGGGGTGGGCTGATTGGGCTGTCTGCATTTGTAATGATTGTGCTCGGGTTTACCAATATTCCAGACTATCTTCTTTATAGTTTGGAGAACCGCGCCGATGTTGCGGAAATTTCCGAAAAACCCGCCGGTATTATTGTGCTTGGCGGTGGGCTAAACTCGCATATTACCCGGCAGAGAAATATCAAATATGCGATGTCTGATGCTGGTGAGCGTCTGATTGCGGCATTTGAGTTATCCAACAAATATCCCGATATTCCTCTGGTTTATTCTGGTGGTCCCGCCAAAAGGAATGTCAATCGTGATCCGGAGACCCTTGTTGCGCAGAATATTGCCAAAGCACTTTATGGAGATAAAAAGTCAATTATCGCCGAAAACAAATCCCGAAACACCTGGGAGAATGCGGTGTTTTTAAAGCGGCTGCTTAATCCTAAGCCCGATGAAAAATGGATTGTTGTAACTTCCGCTTATCATGCCTTCAGGTCGGCGGCCATTTTTAAAAAAATTGGTTTTGAAGTTCATATATTTCCGACGAATTATCGGGCGGAATATGTTGGTAATCTTTCCGTGGTTGGGAATGCCGTTGTGCAGTTTGGAAAAGCCGACCTGGTTCTAAAAGAGTATTTTGGAATTATTGCCTATTGGCTGATGGGGCGGCTTGATTGGCCCTTTGGGTAACAGGGGGAAGATGCGACCGGGCAGGCCGCTCGCATCTTTGGGCCAAAAATTCAAACGACGGTGAATTGTCCCATCATGCCCGCATCCTCATGTTCCAGAATATGACAATGATACATATAGGGTATATTCGGGTCTGAATATTCAGAAAATTTGGCAATAACGCGAACCATCTCATTGGGGTTAACCAGCACCGTATCTTTTAACCCGCGTTCTCCCGGGTGCGGTGGCCTGCCGCCTCGATCCAATATTTGAAACTGGACATCATGGATGTGGAAGGGATGGGGTATTGGTGATGTATTGCCTATTTCCCAAATCTCGATTGAGTTTTTAGCAACCACCGCGTCAATCCGGTTCATTTTCATGGCCTGATTATTTATTGTATGTGAGTTGCCGAAGCCCAACATCATCATTGGTCCCATTGTCATTTCCAGCATGAAGCGTCTTGTGTTAACCGCACTGGAAGGAGCAAGGCGCTCAATCGTCGTCAGTTTTGCCGGTATTGTTGAAGATGCTTTCAGGTTTTCTGAGGGGCGAATTTCAAGGAAATTGAAGGCCTCAGAGCCGCCACCGCCCATCATGCCGCGGCGCATCATCCCCATGCCCATTCCGCCGGACCCACCGGACGAACGGCTTTGCAAAATGAAGTTTTCATTGCCGCTCACATCAACCACAATTTCAGCGCGTTCGCCGGGGGACAAAGTAATATTGTTGGTTTGATAGGGGGTTTCAAGCAAGCCGCCGTCGCTGCCAATCTGGGCGAAGGGACGATTGTCGCTAAAACCCAGATTATAGGTGCTGGCATTTGCTCCGTTTAAAAGGCGCAGCCGTATTAATTTGGTTTTGGCTTCAATAAAGGCTGAAATTGTACCATTGGCAAAAGCAATGTTGCCGACCATGCCCATCATTCGGTCGTGACGGGATGGATCATAATACATTTGCCCATCATTGGCGAAAATTCGATCCTGTAACACCACGGGTATGTCATCAACGCCATATTCGCGCGGCAGATCAAGCGTATCGCTTTCTGCGTCATCAACGATGATCATGCCTGCAAGGCCCTGCCAAACATGGGGCGCAGTTTTGTGCAATTGGTGCGAATGGTACCAGAAACTTGCAGCCTTTTGTTTTACCTGAAATTGGGATGCTCTGGTTTCACCATTTAGAATTGGCTGATGCGGTCCGCCATCTTCGCTTGCCGGCAGGTGAAGCCCATGCCAATGCAATGTGGTGGTTTCACCAATTGAATTCTTGACATTGATTTTGATGTTTTCGCCGTCTTTCAACCGAAGTGTTGGGCCGAGATAGGAACCATTAATACCACGGGTTGATGTTCTGATCTGATTTACAAATTCTGTGGTGCTGTTTTCTACACTAAGATTGTAGACCGTGGTGGTGCCTGTTTTTGTACCGCTTTCCTGTGGTGGAATTTTCAGCGGGTTTATGTGAATGGGGGCGGTGCGACCAAATCCGCTGAGGGAAGATCCAAGAATTCCGGAAACTGCAACCATGCCACCAAAGGCTGTATTTTTCAGGAATGTTCTGCGGGTGGCGTATTTTAGTACTGGTATAGCTGGTTGCTTATCGCTCATGATTGATTCCTGCTGGTGTTTGTTGGTTATATTGTAACAGTTTTCATGCTGTATATTTGATCCTGATATAATCCTTCCTGTAACTGGAGGGTCAAATTACTTCTATGTAATGGTTAGCCGGTTTCTGGCGGGTAATTTGCTCTAGTTTTGATACTAAAAACGAAAACGGCGAACATTACTGCCCACCGCTTTTCAATAATAATTTCGGGTATTTTTACTCAGTCAAATGGCCGAAGTAATTATTTGGTGTCGATTTCAGTCAAATATTCTTTAACAAATACATTGGCACCAGGGCTCACGCGTGCATAAAGATCGGCGGCATCCTGATTGATCATTCTAAAGCAACCACTGGATGCTTTTCGGCCGATGCTGAATGGTTTTGTGGTGCCGTGTATCCTGTACAATGTATCTTTGCCGTTTTTATAAAGATAAATTGCACGTGCGCCGAGGGGGTTGTCTGCCCCACCGGGCATGCCTTGGGCAAATTTGGCAAGCTTGGGAGAGCGTTGGATCATTTCTGCTGGCGGGGTCCAGGTGGGCCAGGTTGTTTTGCGTTGTACATTTGCGGAGCCAGTCCAGCCAAAGCCCTCTTTGCCAACTGCAATACCATAGCGCATTGCCATGCCTCTTGGTTGCACGAAATACAGGAACGGGCCGGAAACATCGACAACGATTGTACCGGGTGCTTCTGAACCAAAATAGCGAACTTGCTGGCGCAAATATTTGCTGTTCATTTTTTTGTAGTCGAAGGCTTGAATGGTAATATCACCATCGGCTGTCGAGGCATAAATTGAACTGTAGTCAAATTGCTGTGGCTGCGGGCGTGAGGCGTAGGCTTGATTGCGCGCGCGCGAACCTGGATCACTAAATGGAGAATTAGCAATTTGCGAAGCAATCATTCCCCCATGAGTGGATGAACCCGTTGTGCTGGATGTGCAGCCACTTGCTATAAGTGCTGCCCCAAGAACAGACAGGATTGCGGTTTTGCGAACAAAAGCAGAAATTAACATCGAATTACTCTCCCAAATTCAGTATATCGCGCTTATTGTGCCATTAACCCAAAATTCCCAACATTATGGGGCAATTACCGCAATATCAATTGTGGCATCATTGTGATGTCGAATCGCCAGATTTGCAAGTTTTGATTGCTGGTTTGGTTTATTTTCAAGTGCTGCAATGTGTATTATGGCACTTATATCTAATATCAGACTGCTTCACATTTACATGGAAGCAGCCGGGCCACGATTGGAGCCCGATGTGCAAATTGATGAAATCAATTTGAGGGCGGAACTGGCCCGGTGCTTATGCACCGCCCCCGCGGAGGCCGGGCGCAAGCTCAAGTTGCACGTTGAACAACGCGAAGCGCAAAACGTGAGCCAGTAGAAAAGCCCGAGTAGCCGTGAGCGAAAACAAACTAGAGTGATTCCATCTAAAGATGAATTGCTCTAGGCGTGCATTATATAAATACAGCTTTAACTAGAGTTCGCAGCGAATACCACGCCTTTTAGCTGATTTTGACGCACTCGGGAGCATTGGGATGAACATAAGACCGCATATTGTAATTATCGGGTGAGGCGAGAATTAACCCATCATAATAATTATGCTGTGCCCGATAACGGTTAAGGCCAATACCAGTGTAACGATCAGGGTGAGCAGAGTGCCGTAAAAACGCAGCCATCTTGCGGCATCTTCCTGAATGAAGTGCCAGGCATGAATGAGCCGTGCGAAGGTGAAAACGATCCCGATGCCGTGCAAGACGATTGATGGTGTGCCGAGTGCTGCCATGATCAGCATAAGCAACAAGACAGTGCCCATGTTTTCAATGGCGTTGGCGTGGCCGCGCATAATACGAAACATGTGTTTGTTATCGCCGTCACCGATCGAGATTTTATATTTCCCGCGCAGCCGGATAGTGCCCATTGTAAGCCAAAGTAATATCAGCGCATTAAGCCCGATATAAAAACCAACGACGGCAAATTGCAGAGTGTTCATTAAAAGTGGTCCTTTAAAATTGGCTATTTAATAGCAGCAAACAACCGATTGATGCTTTTAGGTTTATGCACGGCCCAAAACCAGGCAGGCATTTTGCCCGCCAAAGCCAAATGAATTGGAGAGCACATTATTGACTTCGGCCTTGCGACTGACATCGGGCACCACATCAAGTGGAATGTCCGGGTCTGGATTGGTGTAATTAATGGTCGGCGGGATAACGCCTTCGCGGATGGTCAACACTGAAAATACCGCCTCAATTGCGCCTGCTGCGGTAAGGGCGTGGCCGATCATCGACTTGTTGGAGGAAATGGGGATTTGGTGAATTTGGTCGCCAAACACGGCTTTGAGCGAGTTATATTCCATCCGGTCATTTTCCGGCGTGGAAGTGCCGTGGGCATTGATGTAACTGATTTCGCTGGAATCCAGCCCCGCATCATCCAGCCCATGTTGAACGGCGGCGATGACAGGTGATCCATCGGGTGATGAACGGGTGCGATGGAAGTCATCGGCCTTCTCGCCGCAACCGCGCACAATTGCCAGAATTTCTGCACCGCGTGCTTCAGCGCTTTCAAGCGATTCCAGAACTAAAGCGCCGGCACCTTCTGCCATGACAAAGCCGTCCCGGTCTTTTGAGAATGGTTTGGCGGCTTTTTCAGGCTCATCATTCTGGGTGGTTAGTGCTGACAAAAGCGAAAAGCGAATAAGCGATTCCGTTTGTACAGAACCATCGGTTCCAACACATAGTGCTGTCGTGCATTCGCCGCGACGGATGGCTTCAACACCCATTTGAATGGCGGTGGTGCCAGATGCGCAAGCGGTTGAAAGAGAAATCGGCAAGCCTTTGGTCTTGTGTTTTTCAGCCAACAGGTCGGCGGTGCGGCTGAACTGGATCAGCTCAAACATATCCTGGCGTTTTTTCTCACGCGCAGCCTTCAGCAGTTTTGCATAGCCAACCTCATTGCCATCAATATCCTGGGCATAGATTTCGCCTCGATGGTGCCATTCAAGCTCAACCGGTGGGGCCGCTAAAAACAGCGGGCCAGGGAAGTCTTTTCCTGAAAAGCCGGCCTCATCAATGGCTTCTCCGGTGGCGGAACTGGCAAGCGCAAAAGTGAGTGCCGGTGCAGACATTGGCTCGATATTCATAAAATCCACGGTTCCGGCAACTGTGGTTCGCAGGCCCTCGGTGGAAAACCGGGTAATGCTATGGATGCCGGATTTTCCAGCCGTCAGGTTTTTCCAGTTTTCGCTTTTTCCGGTTCCAAGCGATGATACGACACCCATGCCGGTTACAACAACAACGGGTCTGCCAAGATGATCTGTGTTTGAACGGCTCATGATTAACCCTCCGCCTTGTGATTGGAGATGACGGCCAGGCCTTCGCCGCGCCAATGGCCGAAGCAGGAAACCAGAATTTTGTCGCTTGAAGATGCGGCCTCGCGTTCACCTTGCTCAAAGGGTGGATAAAATCCATTGTTTGAAAGGGCGAGGGCTGCCAGCGCTATGCCTAGGGGAAATTGTGCCTCAACCGAGTGGCCAAATTGATTGCCATAGCAGCGTATGGGTGAATTATCGCCCAGCACTTGCATTTCTTCGCCATAAATATCGGCGATCGAGGTGGCAGCTGATAAGGTCGGAATATCGCTGGATACCTCAAGACCGTTCCGCAAAGCCTGGCCGCGTTTTATGGCCTCTCCCTCGCTGCGGCTGCCGTGGTCGGCTGCAACCGCATCAATTTTTGCGTAAGCGGTCTTGCCGCGCGCTTCGGCATGTTGTCGTGATTCCAGCACCAGAAAAATTCCGACACTGCCAAGAATGATCCCGCCATTGCCGGATTTTGCCCTTGCGGCAACACCCGTGGGCGCCTTGTTCCAAAGGTAATGGCCAAGTTCAAAGGTTAGCATCATATCCGGGCGGGCGCTGTTATAGGCGCCACCCACCAATATATGGTCGCTTTGGCCTGAAGCGATGCGTGCGGCTGCCGTTTGAATGGCAGAAATCCCGGCACTTTCTTCGCCCATAAAGGTGCGCGATGAGCCGGTAACCTTATGAACAATCGAGATATTGCCAGCTAAGAGATTGGATAATTGGGCTAAAAACAAAGTCGGGCGCAGATCGTTAGAAAGCCGTTCATTTAACAATGTATCTGGATCGCTTGAATGAAGGGCATCCTCGTGGATCGCGCCATCAGTTTCAATATCACGTTCGCCACCGCCGGCAGCAACGATCATATCCATAGTAGAGCACAGTTCTTCGTCACCCTTCATGCCAGCATCATCGAGTGCCAGGCCTGCCGCGTAGGAGCCGATTTGCATCCAAGGCTCCATTTGTCGCTTGTCGCGGCGAGAAATCTGGGTTGCCCAATCCGGTTCAATCAACGGGTGGAAGCTATATGGTGCGGTCGTTTCGCTATTGATTACCGGCTGCGCAGGGCTTGGGCTGGTGAGTGTTTGCCAGTGGGCATCACCTCCTTCTCCCAAGGATGAGATGAGGCCAATTCCTGTAATCCAGACTTCGTTATTGCTTGTCATTGATAACTCTTTTGCAGTTTTCACGCGGGAGTAGATGAAAGCCCTGAAATGGTGTTGTTAAGATATGGCAGGCGCACCAAGCTCCAAACCCCGTTTGCGCATCATGTCAGCGAATTCTTCACTAGGGAAGGGCATGGTTTTAAAAGTAAGTTTTGAATCGCAGATTTTTTTGCCATCGCTTTTGATCGAGGCCTTGACCATCGCAAAACCGGAGCCGTCATGTTCAATTTCAGCGGCAATTTCCAGCGGTGTTTCCGGTTCGACAAATGTGCGTAACTTGCCCTCCTTTACGCCGACAAGAAAGGGCATTTGGCTGAAATTGCTCAACGACAATATGAGAAAGCCGGAGGCTTGTGCCATTGTTTCAATCAGCAAAACACCCGGCACCAGCGGATGGCCGGGGAAATGGCCTTCAAACACGGTGCTTTGACCAGGCACTATTGAGCGGCAGGAAATGGCTTTTCCATCGAGATCAACCTTCTCAATTGAATCGATCATCTGGAAATATTCAAGCTGCATGACGTGGTCTGGTTCGTTATATTAAAAATATGGCCCGAACTGCTATATGGTACGGGCCAACAAATTTCCAATGATTTTCAGTCAATGCCAGAAATTATCAGCCGGTCAGGCAGACTTTGCCGCAATCAGATCTTCAATTTTGCTGACAAGATTTTTCATTACGAAATATTCTTCCGTAGAGGCTTTGCCGTCATTGACTTCCTGTGTCCATGATTCCAGCGGAATCTTGATGCCAAATTCCTTGTCGATGGCAAAAACGATGTCGAGAAAATCCAGGCTATCGATGCCTAAATCGTCAATGGTGTGGCTGTCTTGCTTAATGTCTTCGCGTGGGATTTCGCTGGTGTCGGCGATGATGTCGGCGACCTTGTCAAATGTTGATGACACTTGTTTACCTCGTTGGATCGAATTTTTGGCGAACCTAGAAAAATCCGAGGCAAAAGGAAAGCCTTATCTTTCGTTCAGATGGTCGTCGGTCGCACTATGGCTCACAATCGACGAAAAAATGGCTTTTTCAAGAAAGTGTTGCCGCTAATTTCGCCTTTATTGGTTAATGGGTCGGATTATTTATAGCTTTGCGTAATAACTCGCATTTGTCAGTGGTGTGGTTCCAAAATTGCCGGGTGAAAACGAATCAGTTGGGAAACTCACTCAGCAGGGCCATATTCATCTAAACTCAGAGAGAAATAGCATAAATTTCAGCGGTTCTGATGATATGGTATCGGTAGAATTAAGTTGTCAATGTCAGTTGAACAATCTTGGCTGAAACTCGCAAAATTGATTGAAATTATTTCTAAACGAGCGTTAGCTGTGTGTAGCGATATTTTATCAAAACAGGTGGAGAAACTTTATGCTTGCCAAAACAAAGCATTTTATGAAGCAGGCCAATCTGATTGGTGGTGAATGGGTGCAGGCCGATAGCGGGGCAATGCAGGGGGTTACCAATCCGGCCAATGGTTTGGAAATCGGGCAGGTGCCAACATCGGGCGCGGTTGAAACCGAGCGGGCGATAGCGGCTGCCGCAAAGGCGTTTGAGACATTTAAAAAAACCACCGCCAATGAACGCGCCACCATGATGCGCCGCATGTATGAGGCCATGCTGGATAATGTTGATGCCTTGGCTGAACTTTTAACTATGGAGCAGGGAAAACCGCTTTTTGAAGCCAAGGGCGAAATTACCATCGGGGCAAATTACATTCTGTGGTTTGCTGAAGAAGCGCGGCGTGCTTATGGCCGCACGGTGCCTTCTCCGTGGGCAGACCGCCGCATTATGGTGACTAAAGAACCGGTTGGCGTGGTCGCGGCCATTACGCCGTGGAACTTTCCTTCTTCGATGTTGGCGCGCAAAATTGGCCCAGCAATCGCTGCCGGGTGTACCAGTGTTATCAAGCCGGCGGCCCAAACGCCGTTTTCCTCGCTTGCATGGGGTGTTCTGGCCGAAGAAGCGGGTATTCCGCCGGGGGTGATTAATGTTGTCACCGGCAAGGCTTCTGAAATTGGTGGCGAGTTGACCCGCAATCCATTGGTCAAAAAAATGACCTTTACCGGTTCGACAGCAGTGGGCAAAATGCTCATTCGTCAATGCGCTGATACGGTGAAAAAAGTATCGATGGAACTGGGCGGCAATGCGCCGTTCATTATTTTCGATGATGCGGATATTGATCGCGCGGTGGAGGGGGCGATTGCTGCCAAATACCGAAATTCCGGTCAAACCTGCGTCTGCACCAATCGGTTTTACGTACAATCCAGTGTGTATGATGAGTTTGTTACTAAAATGACCAAAGCGGTTGAGGCATTAAGGGTTGGCCCGAGCCTTGATGGCAATAATGATCAAGGACCGCTGATTGATGAGGCTGCAGTGCAAAAAGTTGAAGAGTTACTGGCAGATGCGGTTGAAAAAGGTGGCAAGGTCGTTACCGGTGGCGCGCGTCATGAACTTGGCGGCTCGTTTTTCCAACCAACACTGGTTGCCGATGCGACCACCGATATGCGGTTTTCCAGGGAAGAGATATTTGGCCCGCTTGCGCCAGTGTTCAAATTCGAGAGCGAAGATGAGGCCATTCAGATGGCCAATGATACGGAATTTGGTCTTGCCTGTTATTTCTATACCCAGGACCTCGGCCGCACCTACCGGGTGATGGAAGGCCTGAATTACGGGCTTGTTGGTGTTAATGAAGGGGTTATCACCACGCCTGAAGCGCCCTTTGGCGGGGTTAAGGAGAGTGGACTTGGGGCTGAAGGCGGGGCTGAAGGCATCTACGAATATCTCGATACCAAATATACCTGCATTGGCGGCCTTGGGCTTTAGATCGATATGAATAGTGCCGCTGAGCAGATTTCCCCGTTTGGCGAAATGCCTTGCGGGGAGAGTGCCTACCGGATTGAAATTGCCGCGGGCGGGCTTTCTGCCGCTATCATTACTTATGGAGCTGCGGTGCAGGAATTGCGACTTATGGGATTTCCCCGCTCGTTGGTTTTGGGACTAAATACGCTTGAAGATTACATCGCCCATTCGCCGCATTTTGGTGCGATTGCCGGGCGGGTTGCCAATCGCATCGCTTTTGGCAAGTTTTCGATCGACGGGATTACCAATCAGGCTGATCAAAACATTGATGGCACCCACACATTGCATGGCGGGGCCGAGGGCTTTGGGGTGCGCAACTGGCGGATTGAAGATCACGGGCCAGATTTTGTGACCTTGCGGCTGGAATCTGGCGATGGTGATATGGGGTTTCCGGGCGGACTGGTTGCACGTTGCCGCTATTCGATAACCGAAGATCAAGGCTTGCGGGTGGAGTTGAGCGCTAAAACCGATGCGCCGACCCTGTGCAATCTGGCGCATCATTCCTATTTCAACCTCGATGGTGAGGGCGATATTCTCAGTCACGAAATCATGATTGATGCGGATGAGATTACCCAAATGTCTGACCAACTATTGACTACCGGTGAGTTGTTCAATGTTACGGGCACGATGTTTGATCTGCGTGAGTTTCGGCAGGTTTCCACTGGTAAAGCTGATGGATCGCTGCGCTATGACCATAATTATTGCCTGTCGCGTAAGCGGGTTGATTTGCGCCAGGTGGCAATCGTAAAAGCTGCGAATTCAGGTATAACCATGCGGGTTTCAACTACTGAACCCGGTTTGCAATTTTATGATGGCGCGAAAGTTGCGATGCCGGTTACAGGTATTGATGGGCGGACTTATGGTGCTAATGCAGGGCTTTGCCTTGAGGCGCAATTTTGGCCCGATGCGCCCAACCATGAGAATTTTCCCGATATTACCTTGCGCCCGGGCGAGACCTATCGCCAGATAACCGAATATCGGTTTGAACTCCGGTGATGCGAACTATAATGATGGTTACAAAAATTCAACACCGTAATTCATAGTGGCCCGATCAAGGGCAATCGGTAAATTTAGAGACAATACACTTATAGGCTGCTGAATGGACACTGGAAATTTGTTCGCTGGTGATATTGGCCGGGTCAATGTTCCAGACAGGAGCCTTGCTATTGGTTTTGTTGACGGAACTGCGAAACCATTTTAGCGCTTGTATATAGTCTTTGGGCACACCGTTGCCATTTTCATACATCAGGGCAATGTTAAAACCGGCTTTGGCATTACCCTGTTCGGCAGCCAGTTGATACCATTTTAGGGCGCTGTCATAATTTTGTTCCACACCCCAACCCTCATTATACATGACGGCAAGATTGAATTGGCCGATAGCAAAACCTTGTTTGGCCGATAGGCGGTATAACTCAACTGCTTTTGAATAATCTTTTTGCACGCCCTGGCCGTTCTGGTAGCATATTCCCAGATTCGTCTGGGCCCGTGCATTACCCTGCTTGATACCAAACTGATACCATTTAACTGCTTTTTTGAAGTCCTGGGATACGCCGTTGCCCCAGTAATACATCAATCCTATGTTAGATTGGGCAGCGGCATCGTTTTGGGCTGCAGCCAGTTTGTACCATTTCATTGCCTTCGTGTAGTCCTGCTGCACTCCTTCGCCATGCTGGTATAAATAGCCCAGATTATTCTGGGCCTTGGCAAAGCCCTGGTCGGCGGCCAGAAGATACCATTTTTTGGCCTTTTTGAAGTCTTGCATGACCCCTTTGCCTTTATCGTACATGACGCCGATTTTATACGCGGACGCGGCATCACCGAGTTTAGCCAACGGCTGCAACAGTTTCATGGCAGATGTATAATTGCCATTATCATAAGCTTTGATACCGTCTTCATATGGGGTCGCGAAAGCTGGCCCGGGCAGCAACAAAGCCAGAAAAAAGCCAATCGTGAAATGTTTTCTCATATTAACTTCCTTTTATTTGCCAAGCGGTCTGTTTCGTATAAATAGCGCAGCTTTTATTTTGGTGGCCTAGGTCATAGACTCATTTACAGGATCAAAATGGTATGAATAAATTTATTCAGCTACAAGGCGCAAGTTTGCAAGAAACAATTTGGTTTTCAAGAACTTGCAACGCTGTAGCTGGACAAATTGATCATATCCGAAGGACACCATTATTGCTGAAATCTGCCGCCTCAAAGAGCTTGGAAATGCAAAAAAACCGTCCGGAGTCCTTTTTCTCGCATGTTTTTGCAGTATTGGTGCCATTTCGAACCTGTTTATGGACCTATGATCTGGGGTCAGGAACTATGTATCCATATAATTCGGTTATAAGCAAAGCGATAGAGAGGTCAAATTGCACGTCTTATCGATATTGGCGGATTCTGTTGGTGTAAGCTCAGGCCCGCAATGCGCCTATCTGGATGATTTTGCGTTAGTAAATTTTATGCCTTGTTGTTTGGATATTTTTTTAAGGTCAGCGATAAATTCTTTTCGGCCCTCCATATCAGGCAGTATGACAATTTTGCCTCCAGACTTGAACTTTATGGTCAATTTTGAACTGTCGTATTTCCCGCCTTTTCTGATTGCTGCTTGAGGAATAATGAAAACTTCCGTTTGGCTGGTTAAAAAACCAGCGGATTCCAGATCGCTCCAACTATAGGTGCGAAGGCCTACCTGCACCGTTTGGTCATCATATTTTATGGTTCGAAGATACATCCGGGCAATCAGCAGGAGGCTCAGGATAATTGCTGCGGCAGCCGTTAATATTAGCCATTTTGCATCCGGCCAAATGTTGAAATCCGGTTGAGTGGTGATTTTCGAGCGAATGTTTATCGCGATGGCAATTGGCGCAATCAATATGAACAATGACATCCACAAAGTGGTGCGTGATGCGATTAGGACACTATAATTGCCATCCTGTTTCAGTCCTGCGTTTTTGGATGCCATCAGTGCCCGCATCGACATGATTGGTAATCCGATAAGTGCCGCAAGCAATGCGAATATTAGAAAATAATCCAGAGGACCAAACATAAACTCTTTCCGGGAATATCATATTTTATTCTTTAGTCTGAATGAAATATAAGCGCGATTTCCCGTTTTGGCGATTCTGTTATCCAGCCAAACCCTTCTTTTCCAACATCGCCTCAGGTGAGGGGAGTTTGCCGCGAAAGGCGATATAGGCATCTTCCGGGTCATGGGAGCCGCCGGATGAATAAATGTGTGTTTTCAGTTTGGCGGCGGTTTCTGCATCAAACGGGTTGCCTTTTTCCTCAAAGGCGCGGAAGGCATCGGCGTCCAGCACTTCCGACCACATATAGGAATAGTAGCCGGCGGAATATCCATCGCCGGAAAACACATGGGCGAAATGCGGTGAGGCGTGGCGCATGACAATCGCCTTGGGCATGTTGATTTTGTCCAGCACCTCTTTCTGGAATTTAACCGGGTCGATGTTGGCGGCATCAACGCTGTTTAGATTATGGTAGGCCATATCAACCAGCGCCGACGAGGTGAATTCAACCGTCGCAAAGCCTGAATTGAAGGTTTGGGCGGCAAGCAGTTTTTCAATCAGCCTTGCGGGAATAGGTTCGCCTGTTTGATAATGGGTGGCATATTTTTCCAGCGTTTCCGGCACGGTTAGCCAGTGCTCATAAAGCTGTGATGGCAGTTCGACGAAATCGCGCGAAACAGATGTGCCGGAAATTGAAGGATAGGTCACATCGGACAACATGCCGTGCAGGGCGTGGCCGAATTCGTGAAAAAGCGTGCGGGCGTCATCCATTGAAAGCAGGCAGGGTTCACCCTCAGGTGGCTTGGCAAAGTTCATATTGTTCATGATGATTGGCATTTGCCCACCACCGAGTTTGTGCTGGCTTTGCAACGCGCTCATCCATGCGCCGGAGCGTTTTGACGATCGGGCAAAATAGTCGGCCAGAAACACCGCGATCCGGTTGTTATCCGCGTCCAGTACTTCGAAAATACGCACATCCGGGTGATAGGAAGTGATGCCGGTCTGTTCTTTAAAGCTGACACCAAACAGCCTTGTGGCTGTCTCGAATGCAGCCTTAATGATATTGTCCAGCTGCAGATAGGGTTTGACTTCACCCTGATCGAAGTTGAATTTTTTGGTTCGTGCTTTTTCGGTATAATAACGCCAATCCCACGGCGCGACCTCGTGGTTTTTGCCTTCGTTGGCAATCAGATCCGCCAGGTCCGCTTCTTCTTCGCTGGCTCTTGTGCTGGCTTTTTCCCATACGGAATTGAGTAGTGTTGCGACATTTTCAGGTGTTTTAGCCATCGTGTCATCAAGTTTGTAGGCGGCAAAGCTTTCGTAGCCAAGTAATCTGGCCTTTTCGGCGCGCAGTTTGACGATCTCGCTGATAAGCGGGCGATTGTCATGGTTGCCATTTTGCGCACCGCGTGCGCCCCAGGCTTTAAACGCGGTTTCGCGCAGGTCGCGGCGATCTGAAAATGTGAGAAAAGGTTCGATGATCGAGCGTGAAAGGGTCACTGCATGTTTGCCCTTGTGGCCGCGCTCTTCGGCAGCGGAAGCCATGGCGGCGATGAGAAAATTGGGCAGGCCTGCGAGTTCTGCGGGCTCGTTCAATATAAGCGCGTAATCCTGTTCATCGGCCAACATGTTTTGGGCAAATGATGTGCCAAGACCGGCCAGGCGTTCATTGATTTTGGCGAGCTTTCCTTGATCATCGGGCGAGATATTGGCCCCGAAACGGATGAACGATTTGCGGGCCTTTTCCAAAACGCGTGTTGATTCCGCATCGAGATTGAGGTTCTCGCGCGCCTGATAAAGTGTGTCGACGCGCTCAAATAATTTGGAATTCAGCATCACTTTGGAAAAATGACGGGCCATTTCAGGGGCCATTTTGCGCTCAAGCGATTGTAGAAAATCATTGGTGTGAGAGCCGGTCAGGTTCCAGAATATTGCGCTTACCTTGTCGAGTGTTTTGCCGGCTAATTCCAGTGCAATAATGGTGTTTTCAAAACTTGGTGCGTCCGGGTTATTGGCAATTTTATCAATCTCATCCAGATGAAGCGGCAGGGCCTTTTCAAATATGGCTTCAAGATCTTTTCCTTCGAAACTCGCATAATCGGGCAGGCCCAAAGGTGCGTTCCAGTGTTCAATTGCCTCATGTGCATTATTGGTATCAGCGGTCATTTCATATCCAAAACTTGATCAAATCTTGCTCCCTATGTAGCGGTTTTATCGCCAAGGGCAATGGGGTGATTGTTCCCGCCACCGTGCCCGCAACCATGAACGGGGAACTGGGAGAAAAAATAAATTAACTAGGCTGTTGACTTTTGGAACCAGAGAACATAAAAAGAACAAATAGTGAATAAACAGAGAAATTGTAGGGAGTGTGTTATGTCTGTTCTTGCTCGTGATGTTGCGTCATTTTTCACCATTGGTTTGTTTTTGACCTCAATGGTCGCCTGGGCTGATATTTTGAAGGCGTTTTCCTAAAGCTATAATTCGGCTTGCCTTGCTGCTTTCTGTGGGTTGTGCCTTTCTTCGTTGGACTTTGCTGTCACTGGCCCGCAAAATCATTTCATTGAGATTTGATTGGTGGATGTTCAGATGGAATTTGCGGCGTGAGTGAGCGATTAAAACGGGAAATGATGAAAGCTGGCGCCACCGGATCTTCTGATGCGGGAAAGGGCGGTCTGTCTTCACAAAATTCTGAAAGCGGTGTGCGCGATGGGATTGCTGGAAAGAAGCGCTCCACAAGCCATGCACGCGATGAGTATGCCGGAAAGCCTGTTGAGGAAAAAGGCTCGATACCAAGTTTCGTGCATCTGCATACCCATTCGGCCTATTCGCTGCTTGAGGGGGCGTTAAAATTACCCAAACTGATTGAACTTGCGGTTGATGACAGGCAACCGGCCTTGGCAATTACTGATACGAACAATCTATTTGCGGCGCTGGAGTTTTCCCAAAAAACCGTGTCGGAAGGATTACAGCCGATTATTGGCTGTTTTCTGGAGGTGGATTTTGAAGATAGTGAAGAGGATGCAACTGCTCTTGCTGGAAATTCAAAAGAAGCGGTGGAGGGCTATCCTTCGCTTGTATTGCTTGCGGCCAGTGAGATTGGCGGTGAAAATCTCATCAAGCTGGTTTCAAAAGCTTATATGGGAAATGAGGATGGCGCTCGTCCACACATAACGGTGGATGCTTTGGTTGAGTTGAATGCAGGAATTATCCTTTTATCTGGTGGTTATTCCGGCCCGGCAGACCAGATGTATATGCAAGGGAATTCCGAAAAAGCAGAAGCGCGGCTGGAGATACTGAAGGCGGGTTTTGGCGATCGGTTTTATATCGAGTTGCAGCGCCACCCGCGTTCAAGCCGTAAGGTTGAAGATGCACTTGTTTCTTATGCCTATGACAATGATGTGCCGCTTGTTGCAACCAATGAGCCGTTCTTTGCTGTGGCGGATGATTATGAGGCCCATGATGCACTGATGTGTATCGCCAAGGGGCGTTATGTTTCGGAAGATGATCGGCCAAGGGTGACGCCCGACCATTATTTCAAGTCGCAAAAAGAAATGGTGTCGCTGTTTGCCGATATTCCCGAGGCGATAGAAAACACCATCGAGATCGCCAAACGCTGTTCCTATAAAGTCAATACGCGAGATCCAATTCTTCCCTCCTATACGGGGGCCGACAAGGACAATCCGAAAGAGGCGCTGGCGCTGGAATTTCAGGAATTGAAAGCGCAAAGCGAAGCCGGGCTTGATTTGCGATTGGAGGTGCAAGGCCTGTCTGAAGGCTATAGCCGTAAAGACTATGATGAGCGTTTAAAGTTTGAGCTTGATACGATCGAAGGCATGGGCTTTCCGGGTTATTTTTTGATCGTAGCTGATTTCATCAAATGGGCCAAGGAGCAGGGCATTCCGGTGGGGCCAGGCCGTGGTTCGGGGGCCGGGTCACTGGTTGCCTGGTCACTCACTATTACCGATCTTGACCCGATGCGATTTTCACTGCTGTTTGAGCGATTTCTCAATCCGGAGCGCGTGTCGATGCCCGATTTTGATATTGATTTTTGTCAGGACCGGCGTGAGGAAGTTATCCGTTATGTGCAGGAAAAATATGGTCGTGAGCAGGTTGCGCAGATCATAACTTTTGGTTCGCTGCAGGCGCGAGCGGTTCTGCGTGATGTGGGGCGTGTGTTGCAAATGCCATATGGGCAGGTCGACCGGCTTTGCAAAATGGTGCCGAATAATCCGGCCAACCCGACATCACTGGCTGAAGCAGTTGAAACCGAAGACGGGTTGAAGGCGGCGCGCAAGGACGAAGAAATTGTCGATAAACTTATCTCCATCGGGTTGAAGCTTGAGGGGCTTAACCGTCATGCCTCTACCCATGCCGCCGGTATCGTAATTGGCGACCGGCCGCTGGATAATCTGGTGCCGCTTTACCGCGATCCGCGCTCCAATATGCCGGTCACCCAATATAATATGAAATGGGTGGAGCAGGCAGGGCTGGTCAAATTTGACTTTTTGGGCCTCAAAACGCTGACCGTGCTGGAAACGGCGAAAAAGCTGATTGCCCAACGCGGTATAGATATTGATTTCAGTACCATTCCGCTGGACGACGAGAAAACCTTTGCCATGTTGCAGCAGGGCGAAACCGTCGGGGTGTTCCAATTGGAAAGTCAGGGAATGCGCAAGGCCCTGATTGGTATGCGCCCGGATAGATTTGAAGATATTATTGCGCTGGTGGCGCTTTATCGCCCCGGCCCAATGGATAATATTCCCACCTATAATGCGCGCAAGCATGGTGAGGAAGAACCAGATTACCTGCATGAGAAGATCAGGCCGGTACTGGAAGAAACCTATGGTGTGATCATCTATCAGGAACAGGTGATGCAGGTTGCGCAAATTCTTGCGGGCTATTCGCTTGGACAAGCCGACCTTTTGCGCCGGGCGATGGGTAAGAAAATCCGGGCTGAAATGGATAAGCAAAGGGTGCCATTTGTTAAAGGGGCGGTTGAACGCGAGGTGCCGAAAGAAACGGCTAATCTGATCTTCGATCTGCTGGCGAAATTTGCCGAATATGGTTTCAACAAATCACACGCGGCCGCCTATGCGCTGGTTTCTTATCATACGGCCTGGTTGAAGGCGAATTACCCGACTGAGTTTTTGGCCGCCTCCATGACACTTGATATGGGCAATACGGACAAATTGAGTGATTTCTTCCGCGAAGCTCGCCGTGCTGACATTAAGATTTCGCCGCCATCGGTTACCACTTCGTCCTCTCCATTCACGGTGAAAGATGATGTGGTGTATTATTCGCTTGCGGCAATTAAAGGGGTTGGTACGCAGGCGGTTGATCACATTGTTACGGCTCGGGAGGCGGGAGGGCCGTTTTCCAGTTTTACGAATTTTTTCTCCCGCATTGATCCAAGGCAAATAAATAAACGCGCGCTGGAAAACCTGATTGCAGCCGGCGCGTTTGATACCTTTGGTGCGTCGCGCGAACAACTGATCGCCGGTATCAGCAGGCTATTGGGGCACTCGGCCCGCATGAGCGAAAATGCAGCGATAGGCATGAGCGATATGTTTGGCGGCGATGCCAGCAATGAGCATATTCAATTGCCATTGGCGGAAACATGGCTACCGGCGGAAAAACTGAACCGGGAATTTCAGTCAATTGGCTTTTATTTCAGCGCCCATCCGCTGGATGAGTACCAGGGCATGCTGGCGAAAATGCGGGTGCAGAATTGGACCGATTTTGAACGCGCCGTGAAATCCGGTTCGCCGCAGGGGCGGTTGGCTGGAACTGTTATTCAAAAGCAGGAGCGTAAAACCCGTAAAGGTACGCGAATGGGGATTATTCAATTGTCTGATTCTTCTGGACAATATGAGGCTGTGGCTTTTTCTGAAACGCTTGAGCGTTTTCGTGATCTGCTTACGGTCGGTAATTCCATCATGCTCTATGTGGCGGCGGAAAACCGTGATGAGGGTATTTCGCTGCAATTAAAATCCGTATCATTGCTCGAAGATGAGGCGAGCAAAATTCAAAAAAGCCTCAGGGTATTTGTACGCGATGAGGCGCCGATTGCCAATATCGCGGCGCATTTGCAAAAACCCGGTTCTGGTGAGGTGAGCATTATTGTGCTGGAAGGTGATGGCGAGCGCGAAATTGAAGTGCGATTGAAGGGCAAAAAAGCCATATCACCACCGCTTGCCAGCGCCATGAAAGCAATTCCCGGTGTTGTGGAAGTGGAACTGGTTTGAGCGATCTGTCTTTGTTTGAACGCTTAAAACGTGATGCATTGCCGGAGTGGGATGCCTATTGCCGTCATGATTTTGTTGAGCAGATGGGTGACGGCTCGTTGTCGCGTGACTCATTTCGCCATTATCTGGTGCAGGATTATCTGTTTTTGATCCAGTTTGCACGCGCCTATGCACTGGCTATCTATAAAGCCCCATCGCTTAAATTGATGCGACAAAGTCATGAGGGCTTGAAGGCGATCTTGGATGTGGAGATGAACCTGCATTTAAGACTTTGCAAGGAATGGGGGCTTTCAGCTGATCAGGTTGAGGGGGTGGCAGAGGCGCGGGCAACAATTGCCTATACGCGGTTTGTGCTTGATGCTGGCCAGGCGGGTGATTTACTCGATTTGTTTGCCGCTCTTGCGCCCTGCATGATTGGCTATGGTGAGATTGGCGCGCGGTTGGCCGATATTCCAGGTGCGCTTGAGGTTTCCAATCCTTACGCCGTTTGGATTGGTGAATATGCGTCTGATGAATATCAAGCGGTTGCCAACAACATGATTGCATTGCTGGATGAATTGGCAACGACATATATGAGTGATGCACGTTACCCTCGATTACTGGAGATTTTTCGCCAGGCAACACGGTTGGAAGCAGATTTCTGGCAAATGGGGTTGGAACTTTCCGATTAAAGCTGACGCATTTGAAATGCCAGCCACGTATCGGCAAAATCCTGCTTGCCATATTCAATAATCTGATGTAATGCCCGCTCATCACACACGCGGAAGCATGTGCGCCCCAAGCCCCTGGTGAACTTCACATGGCATTGGTGCACATCATCGGTGATGTCGGCATGAGGTTGGCATTCATTTTCCGCGGAGGATTAACCGATTAGGAGACGCGAGCCATGGCTTTGCCAGACTTTAGCATGCGCCAGCTTTTGGAAGCCGGTGTTCATTTTGGACACCAATGCCACCGCTGGAACCCGAAAATGGATCAATATATTTTCGGTAAAAGAAATAACATTCATATTCTCGATCTTTCGCAAACCGTGCCATTGCTGCACCGAGCATTGCAACAGGTCAGCGATACGGTTGCCGGTGGCGGACGTGTGCTGTTTGTTGGCACCAAGCGTCAGGCATCTGACATTATTGCCGATGCTGCAAAGCGTTCTGCGCAATATTATGTAAATGCGCGTTGGCTCGGCGGCATGCTGACCAACTGGAAAACCATTTCCAATTCGATCAAGCGTCTTCGTAAGTTGGAAGAAATGCTAAGCGGTGGTGGTGAAGGTTTTACCAAGAAAGAATTGCTCAACCACACCCGTGAACGCGACAAACTTGAACGCGCTTTGGGCGGCATTAAAGATATGGGCGGTAAGCCTGACCTTATTTTTGTGATTGATACCAACAAAGAAATGATTGCAATTCAGGAAGCCCGCCGCCTGAAAATTCCTGTGGCTGCTATATTGGATTCTAATTGCAACCCGGATGTTGTCGATTTCCCAATTCCTGGCAATGATGATGCTGCACGTGCGATTTCGCTTTATTGCGATTTGATTGCCAAAGCAGCTCTCGATGGTATTCAGCGCCAACAGGGTGCAAGCGGTGTTGATCTTGGTGCAATGGAAGAAGCGCCTGTTGAGGTTCTTGAAACTGCGCCTGTTGTTGAGGCTGCGCCTGCTAAGGAAGCTGCGCCAGCCGAAAAAGCAGAGCCGAAAACTACACCTAAAGCCGCGCCAGAAGCTGCCGCCGCAAGTGATGATAGTGCGCCATTATTCTCGGCACCTGAAGGTGATGGTGATGATCTAACCAAGATCTCAGGTGTTGGTCCAGTGCTGCTTGGAAAATTGAATGCACTTGGCATTACGAAGTTCGAGCAAATTGCTAACTTTACGCCGGAAGACATTGTTAAAGTTGATGACCGTCTTTCTTTTAAAGGCCGCATCGACCGTGATGAATGGCTTAAACAGGCAGCAGAACTGGCCAAAGGCTAGTCGCTATTGCTGGTAGACGGGCCGGTTGATGCCGGCTCGTATCTAAATTCAAACTGATAATTGCATGGAAGTCGCCGGGGTGGCGGCTTTGGCAATATAGAGAGGTCGATATGACAATTACCGCATCAATGGTAAAAGAGCTGCGCGGAAAAACCGGCGCTGGCATGATGGATTGTAAAACCGCACTGAAAGAAACTGACGGCGATATTGAAGCTGCTATCGATTGGTTGCGCAAAAAAGGTATTGCTAAAGCTGGCAAAAAATCTGATCGTACTGCGGCTGAAGGCCTTGTTGGCGTTGCTTCTAATGGCACCAAGTCTGCCGTGGTTGAACTCAATTCCGAAACAGATTTTGTCGCTCGAAATGATGATTTTCAGGCACTTGTTAATGGTGTTGCAAATGCGGCGCTTGGAACTGATGGTTCTGTTGCAGCAATCCTGGCCGCTGACCTTGGTGGCAAAAAAATTGAAGAAGCGATTACCGAAGCAATTTCCACAATTGGTGAGAATATGGCGCTTCGCCGTGCAAAGGTAATGGAAGTCTCAAGTGGTGTTGTATCCACTTATATCCATAACGCCACTGGCGAAGGCCTTGGCAAGATTGGTGTATTGGTGGCGCTTGAATCAACCGGTGACATTGCTGCACTTGATGTAATTGGCCGTCAGGTCGCCATGCATGTGGCCGCAACTAACCCGCTGGCTGCAACCAAGGATGAAGTTGATGCGGATGTTGTGGCGCGCGAAACCGCAATTTTTTCTGAATCAGCTCGCCAGTCCGGCAAGCCGGAAAATATTGTGGAGAAAATGGTCGAAGGCCGTTTGCGTAAATTTTATGAAGAAGTTGTTCTTCTTTCCCAGACCTTTGTAATTGACGGTGAAAATACCGTAGAAAAAGCTCTTAAAGATGCTGAAAAAGAAGTTGGGGCGGAAATTGAGCTGAAAGGCTTTGTTCGTTTTCAACTTGGTGATGGCATTGAGAAAAAAGAAGAAGATTTTGCGGCGGAAGTTGCTGCAATGTCTGGTAAATCCTGATTTACCAACACTTACTTAAGCTTCCCAATTCGGGTTGGCGGGCAAAGTGCTGATAAATACCAATTTAAATTGGGGCGTCGCGTGACAACGCGGCGCCCTTCGTGTATCGAATTTAGGTAATATTTGAATGTTCCGATGGCGGGTTTGATGGGAAAACAACTGAAATATAAGCGAATTCTGTACAAAGCCTCCGGCGAAGCACTTATGGGAGAGCAGGGATTCGGTATAGATCCTGAAACGCTGGCGCGGGTCGCAGCCGATATTATTGAAGCCAAAGCGCTTGGCATTGATATTGGAGTGGTTATTGGCGGCGGCAATATCTTCCGAGGATTGTCATTAGCAGCCAAGGGCGCCGATCGGGTTACCGGCGACCATATGGGCATGCTGGCAACGGTTATGAATGCGTTGGCGCTTCGAATGGAACTGGAAATACAGGGCGCAGAAGCTGTTGTGCTTTCCGGTCTGGCAATTCCAGCTGCCTGCGAGCCGTTTACGCAGCGTGGCATGATTGAGCATCGCAGCAAAGGCCGGATTGTAATATTTGCCGGTGGTACGGGAAGTCCGTATTTTACAACTGATACGGGGGCTGCCCTTCGAGCAGCTGAGTTTGGTGCGGAAGCGATATTCAAGGGCACGCAAGTGGATGGTGTTTATTCAGCGGACCCCAAAAAAGATCAAAATGCAGTAAGGTATGAATCCCTTTCTCATTCAGAGGTGCTTGAAAAAGGTCTGGAAGTTATGGACGCTGCCGCGGTTAGCCTTGCACGTGACAATAATATTCCAGTTGTTATATTTTCTATTGCGGATAAAGGCGGTCTTGCAAAAATTTTATGCGGTGAGGGCCGTTCAACCACGATTAGCGAATAATTGAATTTCGCGCGAACCAAACAGGGAAATTTACGATGGCGACGACAGATTTTGATATTGACGATTTAACCAAACGGATGAGTGGCGCAATTGCGTCCTTCAAAAATGATTTGAGTGGATTGCGCACCGGCCGCGCTTCGGCGCATCTGTTGGACCCGATTATGGTGGAAGCCTATGGGCAATCCATGCCGCTTAATCAGGTCTCGACCGTCAATGTGCCTGAACCCAGAATGATTGTTGTTCAGGTGTGGGACAAGTCTATGGTTGCCGGGGTCGAAAAAGCTATTCGTGAATCCAAAATTGGCATTAACCCGGTTGTTGATGGCACAAATTTGCGTCTCCCGATGCCAGAGTTAAACGAAGAACGCCGCAAGGAACTTGTTAAAGTTGCGCATCAATATGCTGAATCAGCCAAAGTGGCTGCGCGTCACGTGCGCCGTGATGGCATGGAAAATTTAAAGAAGCTGGAAAAAGACAAAGATATCGGGCAAGATGATGCACGGGTAGAATCAGATAAAGTGCAAAAACTGACTGATGATACCATTTCCGAGATCGACAAGATGCTGGCCGCTAAAGAAACTGAAATAATGCAGGTTTGATGTCGGAACGAACGTATTGCTGATCATTTCTGGAGCCTTCAGTAAATGCCGCCTTCTTCCTATGAGGTTCAAAAGATACCGCAACATGTTGCCATTATTATGGATGGCAACGGGCGGTGGGCTGCTCAGCGTGGGCTGATGCGTGCGGCTGGCCACCGAAAAGGCGTTGAAGCTGTTCGCGAGGCCATTCGCAGTTCTATTGAATTTGGCATCGAATATCTGACTATATTTTCATTTTCTTCAGAAAACTGGTCCAGGCCAAAAAGCGAAATCAATGACCTTATGGGGTTGCTGAAACTGTTTATTCGCAAGGACCTGGCTGAACTTCACCGGGAAAATATCAGGGTCAACATAATCGGAGAACGCAGCGATTTGCCCAGCGATATTGGCCCTTTGCTGGAAGAGGCGGAAATACTGACCGCCAACAATAGCGGGTTGGAACTGATCATTGCGTTTAATTATGGCGCGCGAAACGATATTACGCAGGCGGTTCGAAGTCTTGCCAATGATGTGAAGTGTGGAAAAATTGATCCCTCAAATATTGACTGTGAGATGATTGGTGCAAATTTGGAAACGGCCAAATTTCCTGATCCTGATATGATTATTAGGACTTCCGGCGAGATGCGATTGTCAAATTTTCTGCTTTGGGAAGCTGCCTATTCCGAGTTTGTATTCCTCGATTGCCATTGGCCGGACTTTAATCGCGAGGAATTTTCCAAAGCGATCTCCATCTACCATTCTCGAGACCGCAGATATGGTGGATTGGCACAGGGCACGGCTTCGTGAGCTCTGCCAAGGCCAATAGTGATCTGCCGCTTCGGCTTGTCTCTGCCCTTGTTTTGGGCACACTTGTTCTGGCTGTTACCTGGGCTGGTGGAACCTATTTTCGGGTGCTGATGGGCATTGCCGCACTTTTGATTTTCCGGGAATGGTCGACGATTACCCAGGTAAACCAAGGCTCGGCCTTCAAGTTATCCAGCTGGTTATTTGTTCTGCTTGGGGGAAGCGCCATAATGTTTGGGCGCTTTGACGAGGCATTGTTAATTTGTGCCGTTGGCGCATTTGCGCTTGGCGTTTTAGGCTTTGTCGCAAAGGGTAAACTCTGGGCGGCCGGGGGCGTTGTATATGCGTTGTTGCCCGCAATTGCGCTTAGTCAGGTTCGCGATGCGCAGCATGGTTTGATGGTAATTTTCTGGATATTTATCATTGTCTGGGGGAGCGATATTGGGGCTTATTTTGCCGGGCGGGCGATTGGCGGACCAAAGCTGGCGCCGACGATTTCGCCGAAGAAAACCTGGTCGGGATTTTTAGGCGGATTGATTACGGCAATTGTCGGCACTGTTATCTGGCTACAGTTTTTTGATTTTGACCGACCGGAAATTGCGCTGTTGATCGCTGGAGTTACATCCATATTCTCGCAATTGGGCGATCTTTTTGAATCCTGGGTCAAGCGACATTTTAACGTAAAGGACTCTGGGCAGTTGATTCCCGGACATGGCGGTATTATGGACCGGGTAGATGGTTTGATTGTCGCTGCTGTTGCTTTTTATCTGCTGATGCTTGTAGGGGTAATTTAGCCAAATAAAATTGGCGGCTACAGATAAATTTGATATTGACGCAAAATTGACTATTTATCAGGTGAAAACCACTTAAAACTGGCCGCTTGGATCTTGGATGATTCAGATTCTCAATCAAAAGGTTTATCTAAATCATGGATAGTATTCTGCAACTAGGCTCATGGGTTATCGGGACGGTGGTCCCTTTTCTGTTTGTGTTGACAATTGTCGTGTTTTTTCATGAGCTTGGCCACTATCTGGTTGGCCGATGGAACGGCATCAAAATCGAAGCTTTTGCCGTTGGTTTTGGGCCTGAGATAATCGGGTATAGTGACAAGTTTGGGACCCGATGGAAATTGTGTGCAATTCCGCTTGGCGGATATGTGAAGTTTTTTGGTAATGCTGGCGTTGCCAGTGATCCGGACCATGAAAAACTGGCCGCAATGGATGCCGATGAGCGCGATAGTGCCTATGAAAGCAAGAAGGTCTGGCAAAGGGCACTTGTTGCGGTTGCCGGTCCGGTGGCGAACTTTATTCTGGCAATTGTAATATTTGCGGTCACTTTCTTCAATAATGGAAGTTTTGTCGTTGACCCGGTGGTCGGTACGGTAAAAGAGGGAACGGCTGCAATGGATGCCGGATTCAAGCCCGGTGACAAAATTATCAGTGTTGACGGTGAAGCAATTGCCTCTTTCAGCGATCTGCAAAATGCCATCAGTTTGAGTGCCGGAAATTCGCTGCGCATCGAAGTCGAACGCAACGGCATCATGAAGGAGCTGACGGCAACACCGCGTATGACCGAGCAAAAAGACCGGTTTGGCAACGCCTATTCAGTTGGAATTTTGGGTATCTCCAGTTCTTCTGATAAATCGAATTTTCGTAAGATTGAACATGGTGTTTTTTCCGCAACTTCTCTTGCTGTTACACAAACATGGTCGGTTGCAACCCGAACATTGAAGTTTTTGGGGCAGGTCATTGTCGGCAGACAGGATGCGTCACAGCTGCGTGGGCCTGTCGGTATCGCGCAAATCTCATCACAAGTTGCTACACTGGGTTACGATCGATTGATCACATTGGCTGCAGTTTTATCGGTTAGTATCGGGTTATTAAACCTGTTTCCAATTCCGATGCTCGATGGCGGACATCTGCTTTTCTACGGGATAGAAGCTCTAAAAGGCTCGCCTTTGAGCGAAAAAGCGCAGGAAATGGGCTATAAATTCGGAATGTTGTGCATGCTCGGTTTAATGTTATTTGCCACGAGGAATGATATTTTAAGGTTGTTTCCGGGGTAGAGACACGCTCGGATTGTTAACGGCCCGTTAATCTTGTGGCTAAGATTGGCAATAAAATAAAAATAATGGTAATTTCTTTGCACGATGGTGGTTGCGTGTTTTGAAAAAGACTGTAAAAACGGTTAATAGTAAGTTGGGAAGCTGGTGAGTCTGTAGTCAGGATTTTGACTAGAGGCAAAGCGGTAATCAGGGACGAGTTATCGAATGAAGTCTATAGGTAAATCAGTTCGCGCAATCATAACTGCTGTTTCTTTATTTGCGGCGCCGGTTGTCATCGGTGGTGCTATCATTGCAACAAGCACTACCGTTTCGGAAGCTGCTGTTGTCAGTCGCATTAGTGTTAGTGGTAATCAGCGGGTAGATGTTGAAACCATCCGTTCTTATGTGACAATCAAGCCTGGTCGTTCTTTTTCCAGCTTTGAAATTGATGAATCGCTGAAGCAGCTCTTTTCTACAGGCCTGTTCTCTGATGTGCAGGTTTTTCAAAGTGGCCGCACTCTGATTGTTAAAGTGTCTGAAAACCCAACAGTTAACGAAGTTATCTTTTCCGGCAATAAACGCCTGAAAGATGACCGGTTGAAAAGTATTGTGCAGCTTTCAGGCCGTTCAATTTTTACCGATGACAAACTTCAAAGCGATGTCCAGCGTATTCGTGAGGCTTATCGCCGTACCGGTCGTAATGCTGCTTCTATTGCCGGCCGTGTAGTTAGCCTGGAAAATAATCGCGCCAATGTGGTGTTTGATATTGTTGAAGGTGATCGGACTAAAATTGCCGACATCAACTTCGTTGGTAATAATGCCTATAGTGATCGTCGTTTGATTGATATAATTTCAATCAATGAATCAAATCTGCTCAGCTGGCTGCGTAAGGATGATATCTACGATCCTGACCGTATGCGTGCTGATGAAGAGAAATTGCGCCGGTTCTATTATAATCGTGGATATGCCGATTTCCGTATCATTTCGACAGTTGCTGATTTGGATCAGGGGTCGAATAAATACACAATCACCGTAACTGTTGAAGAGGGTGATCGTTATACATTTGGCGATGTGGTCATCGAAAATGCGTTGCCTAATGTTGATACAAATGCGCTTTATCGTGAGCTGGTATCGAAATCGGGCAAAGTTTACAGCGCAAGAAGCATTGAGAAAACACTGGTGTCACTGACCAGTAAGATTGCCGGCGATGGCAATGCTTTTGCTGAGGTTAGCCCTCGAGGTGATCGAAACTTCAATGATCGTACGATTTCGCTGGTGTATTACATTGATGAGGGCCCAAGGGTCTACATTGAAAGCATTCAAATTCGAGGCAATACCCGCACACGTGATTATGTGATACGTCGTGAATTCGATGTCTCTGAGGGCGATGCCTATAATAAAATCCTAATTCAGCGGGCAAAACAACGGTTGGATCGTCTTGGCTTTTTTAAGAATGTGAATATTACCACTGGTCCAGGATCGGCCGCAGACAGAATAGTTGTCTATGTGGATGTCGTTGATAATCCTACAGGCGAGTTTTCGATTGGTGGTGGTTATTCTTCTGACAGTGGTGCGATTGCTGAAATTTCATTCTCGGAGAAAAACTTTCTTGGTCGCGGCCAGTTCATTCGGGTTGCCGGTGGACTTGGTGCTGATGATCAGAAATATGAATTGTCATTCACCGAACCTTACTTTCTTGGCCGCAGAATTGCAGCCGGGTTCGATCTGTCGCGTCTGACAACCAATGCATCTGACGATGTCAGATATGACAAAGAAACTTCGTCTGCAAAAATTCGCGCTGCAGCGCCTTTAACTGATAATTTGAGTATTCTGGTTGCTTATGAATATAAGGACGAGGCATTCAAAACCAGTTTGGCTTTGACATCATTGTCTCTTGCGACACAGCAGGTCGTCAGTGTTGGCAATTGGACGACGTCAGCGCTTAGTTATACTTTGACGTATAATTCGATCGACAACTTGAAAAACCCTCACCAGGGCATCTATGCAACGCTGAGTCAGGAATATGCGGGTCTTGGTGGTGATGCGCAATATATTAAGACAATTGCTCGTGCCAGTGGGTATTATACCCTTTCTGAAGAACGCGATCTTGTTGGAGTGCTTGCGGTGGGTGCCGGTCATGTGATCGGTATTGGTCAGGATTTACGTATTGCTGACAACTTCTTCCAGGGTGGTGAAACCATTCGCGGTTTCTCCCGATATGGTCTCGGTCCACGTGATCTGGATACGGGTGAACCTTTGGGTGGAACAACCTACATTAATGCAACTGCTGAAGTTCAGTTTCCGTTGCCCGTGCTTTCACGGTCCTTTGGATTACGCGGTGCTTTCTTTGCTGAAGGCGGAACATTGTATGGCAACGAATATTCTGGCGGCTTTGCAGGTGCAAATGCGGCGGGAAGTCAGTCAACGTTGAATGATATTAGCTTTAGGGCTTCTGTGGGCGCTTCAATTATCTGGGACTCACCATTTGGTCCATTGCGGGTGGATTTATCCCATGCGCTGCTTAAAGAATCCTATGACCGCACTGAAATGTTCCGGTTTGGTATCAGTACAAAATTCTAACCCAATTCATGGGTTATTTTGGGTCGTCACTGTCGGTGACGACCTTTTTTTTAGGCGCGTTAGACTATGCAGGAATTTTCTTTTTTCGACTTGCCAGAGCCTGTTTCACTTGCTCTTATTGCAAAGAAAACCGGGTGTACTTTAGTCAATCCATCTGCCGGAGAAACCACAATTTCGGCAATTGGCCCTATTGAAGATGCTCCATCTGACAGCCTTTGTTTTTTGGATAACTCCAAATATGTGACCGCATTGCAGGATACCAGAGCAAAAGCTGTAATTTGTTCAAAAAAATATGTCGACCGGGTTCCTGATGGCATTGTTGTGTTGCAATCAGCGGCACCCTATCGCGCATTCGCAGAAGCGATGGCAATGATGTTTGCAAGTGCTCTGCGGCCCGCCGGTATTACCGGTGAGGTTGGAGTATCTAATGGCGCATTTGTACATCCTGATGCAAATGTTGAAGACGGTGTCACCATCGAATTTGGGGCTGTTGTGGGTGCCGGTGCATCGATAGGCTCTGGCAGCTTGATCGGTGCAAACGCAACAATTGGACCAAAGGTACAGATTGGCCGCAATACGTCAGTCATGAGCGGAGCGACGGTAATTTGTTCGCTGGTTGGGAATAATGTCATCATACATTCTGGCGTTTGTATCGGCCAGGATGGTTTTGGTTTTGCAATGGGTGCTGGCGGCCATTTGAAGGTTCCGCAGGTCGGTAGAGTTATAATCCAGGATGACGTGGAAATCGGAGCAAATACAACGATTGATCGAGGGGCTATCCGGGATACAGTAATTGGCGAAGGTACGAAGATTGATAATCAGGTTGTAATTGGCCACAATGTTGTTACCGGTTGCCATTGTGTGTTGGTAGGACAGGTGGGCCTTGCTGGTAGTGCGACATTGGGAAATTACGTAGTATTGGGTGCACGGGCAGGCGTGGTTGGGCACACCAAAGTGGGTGATGGTGCGCAGATTGCGGGTAACAGTGCTGTTGCTGATGATGTGCCACCTGGTGCGATTTGGGGTGGTGTACCGGCACGCCCGATAAAACACTGGTTAAAGGAATTGGCGGCAGCGCGTGCGGGTGCCCGTAAAATGGCCAAAGGGAAGAAGTCAAAATGAGTGATGTGGACGAAACAAATGCATCAGATTTGGATATCATCAGATTGATGGAGTTGCTACCTCATCGATATCCGTATTTGTTGGTTGATAAGATCAAAGAACGCCGGTTAGATGAATTCGCAATTGGCGTCAAAAATGTAACAATGAACGAGCATCATTTTACCGGGCATTTTCCTGGAAATCCTGTAATGCCGGGTGTTTTGATCATTGAAGGCATGGCGCAGACTGCGGGTGCAATTTGTGCGGCAACTCACTCTGGTGAAAGCGCCAGCTCAGTATTGTTCATGACAATTGATCAGGCAAAGTTTCGAAAGCCGGTTCGTCCTGGTGATGTGCTGGAATACCACATGACCAAGCTTAAACAGCGGCGCATGGTATTTAAATATTCAGGCGTTGCCTATGTTGATGGTGTCAAAGTTGCGGAAGCGATTATTGGCGCCATGATTGCACCGGAAAAGAAATGAGAACTGCGCAATGAAAATTCATCCGTCAAGCATAATTGAAGATGGTGCGGTATTGGGAGATGACGTTGAAGTTGGGCCGTTTTGCCGTGTCGGGCATCAGGTTAAACTTGGTAATAATGTTAGTCTGCAGTCCCATGTGGTCATTACCGGGAACACTATAATTGGTGATAATGCCAGAATATTTCCCTTCGCTTCAATTGGCCAAGAGCCGCAGGATTTGAAATTTGGCGGTGAAGAAACTTCGCTTGTGATAGGCAATAATTGCCTTATCCGAGAAGGGGTTACCATAAATACCGGTACAGAAGGAGGCGGTTCAAAAACGTCCATCGGTGATAATTGCGTTTTACTGGCTAACTCGCATGTCGCCCATGATTGCCATTTGCGCAATAATATTATTTTGTCGAATAATGTAATGTTGGCGGGGCATTGCCATATTGATGATAACGTCATTTGTGGTGGTGGCTCTGCTGTTCATCAGTTTTCGCGCATTGGCAGAAATTCGTTTCTTGGAGGTCTTGCCGGCATTGAAGGCGATGTTATTCCCTTTGGTATGATGATCGGGGCCCGTGCAAATTTAGTGGGCTTGAATGTAATTGGCATGAAGAGAAGTGGCATTGAAAGGGCAAGTATCAAGGCTGCGAATAGTGCCTATAAATTGATATTTGCCGGTGATATCCCTATTCGCGATGTGGTAAAGCAGCTCCGTGAAACTGCGGATGATGCGATGGTTATTGAAATTCTTGATTTCATTGATGCTGCAAAAGACCGACAATTGTGTAAACCCAAGCCGTCAAATAAATAGTATGAGCTGGCGAAATATATGGCCGTGATGGAAAATACAATTGCGATCATTGCTGGCAATGGAACTCTGCCTGTTGAACTGGCAAATGAGTTGCAAAGCTCTGGTAAGAAAATCTATATTTTGGGAATTTCCGGCGAAGCGGAATCAATAATTGAAAGATTTGACCACGACTATTTTCATTTTGGCCAGGTCTCCCGGATGTTTAAGCTGCTTCGGTCCAGGAATGTTCGTGATGTGACGCTTGTTGGCGGTGTCGCCCGACGTCCTGCATTAAGTGAGATGAAGTTTGATCTGGGCGCATTTATTGCGCTCCCCCAGGCTTTGAGCTGGATGTTGTCCGGTGACAATGCTGTTCTTGTTGGGGTGATAAATAAATTTAAAGAGGAGGGGTTCATTGTGCGTGGCGCTCATGAATTGGTTCCGGAACTTCTTGTAAGAGGCGGTGCAAACACCAAAAATAAACCATCTGCTAGTGATCTGGAACGCATAAAACTGGGCTTTGATGTTGCGCGGGCGCTGGGCCAATATGATGTGGGGCAGGCGGTTGTTGTTGTTGAGAAGAGAATTGTGGCGCTTGAGGGTGTCGAGGGAACTGATGCCATGCTTGAACGGGTTGCTAAATTGCGCGCCGGCGGACGACTACCCAAAAAGAAAGGTGGCGTGTTGGTCAAATGCGTCAAGCCGGGGCAGGACTTGCGTGCCGATTTGCCAAGCATTGGACCAAATTCTATTGAAAAAGTTGTGGAAGCAGGGTTAACCGGTATTGGTGTGGAAGCGAATTTGACATTGATGATTTCGCGCGATGAAACATTGTCTCGGGCGAGCAAAAGTGGCGTATTCATCTATGGTGCCTGAAATACACAGACTAGATCGGTGGATGTTTGAATAAATCGAGCCCCAAAAAGATATTTTTTGTAATTGGTGAAGAATCGGGCGATGCGCTTGGGGCTGACCTTGTTGCAGCCTTGGAATTGAAATCCCGGTCGATTGAGATTGAGGCTGTTGGCCTTGCCGGGCATGCGATGGGCGCGCTTGGCGTTAAGTCTCTGTTCGATATTTCTGAAATTGCAGTAATGGGGATTTTACCTGTTCTTAAACGGCTGCCAACTATTATTCGGCGGGTCTATAATACCGTTGATGCGATTGTGAGTGATCCGCCAGATCTGGTAATATTGATCGACAGCCCGGAATTTACCCATGCGGTTGCAAGGCGCGTGCGTAAGAAATTACCGAATGTTCCCATTATAAATTACGTTTGTCCGTCTGTATGGGCATGGCGGCAGGGCCGCGCCCGTAAAATGAATGCCTATATTGATCATGTTTTGGCGCTGTTGTCTTTTGAACCGTCAATTTTGAAAGAGCTTGGAGGTCCTGACGCCACTTATGTGGGGCATAAATTGGTGGATGAGATGAAGGGGTTTTCAATTGGGAAACCAATTCCGAAGGAAAGTACGCCTGCGGGACAATTACCTTTATTGCTGGTATTGCCCGGTTCCAGAAGGGGTGAAGTTGATAGTTTGATTGACGTTTTTGGTGAAACTGTTGAAATGATGCGTGCAAGGGGAGCCGAGTTTGGAGTCGTTATTCCGGCGGTAAACCACCTTGTTGAGGTGATTACCGAGAAAACCGCAAATTGGCCGATTAAGCCAAAGATTGTCTGCGGTGCTGAGGAAAAAAAGGCGGCATTTATTGATGCAAGGGCAGCACTTGCGGCCTCTGGCACCGTGTCGCTTGAATTGGCGCTTGCAGGTGTTCCAATGGTGCTGTCATACAGGCTTGATGCGATTGCGCGGCCGCTCGCCGGGTATTTTTTCTCGACCTGGTCTGCCTCTTTGCCAAACCTGATTGCCGATTATGTGGTGGTTCCTGAAGAGTTTAATCACGAGGTCACAGCTGACCGTCTGTCGCGGCAAGTGGAGCGATTGTTGTGGGATTCTCCCGAACGCAATGCCCAGATTGAAGGCATGAAACACATTAAATCAAAGATGCAAACAGATCAGCCGCCCGGTGAAAAGGCGGCTGATATTGTAATTCAATTTCTGGAAAAATAGCTGTAGAAATCTAAAGCATACCGCAGTCATTCGCATTCACTCGATATGCTTCACCTATCTGTTTTCGCATGTCTTTATTCCTAAAACCGGTGCCCATTTTTAGGAGGCAAGCTTTAACGATCTTTGACCGGTATATAATCCCTGGTGGTTTCGCCGGTATAAAGTTGGCGAGGGCGGCCAATACGTTGATGTGGATCTTCAATCATTTCTTTCCATTGGGCGATCCAGCCAACTGTTCTTGCAACTGAAAACAATACGGTGAACATGCTGGTCGGGAAGCCAAGTGCTTTCAATGTGATGCCGGAATAGAAGTCGATATTTGGATAAAGCCCGCGCTTGATGAAATAGTCATCGGTCAGGGCAATTCTTTCAAGCTCAAGAGCAATATCCAGAATTGGGTCATCGGTTATTCCAAGTTCAGCCAAAACCTCATGGGTTGTTTGCTGCATGATCTTGGCGCGCGGGTCGTAATTTTTGTAAACGCGGTGGCCAAAGCCCATCAGGCGGAATGGGTCGTTTTTGTCTTTTGCCCTTGCAATAAATTCGGGTATCCGGTCAGGCGTGCCGATTTCGTGCAGCATATTAAGGGCCGCCTCATTGGCGCCTCCATGCGCCGGGCCCCAAAGGCAGGCAATACCAGCCGCGATGCAGGCAAACGGGTTGGCTCCAGACGAGCCGGCAAGCCGCACCGTAGAGGTTGAAGCATTTTGCTCATGGTCAGCGTGGAGGGTAAAAATCCGATCCATAGCGCGGGCCAATACCGGATTTGGCTGATAATCTTCTGCTGGAACAGCAAAGCACATGTGCAGAAAGTTTGCGGCGTAATCGAGATCGTTGCGCGGGTACATTACCGGCTGACCGATGTGATACTTATAGGCCATTGCCGCAATTGTTGGCATCTTGGCGATCATCCGCAGGGATGCGATCATCCGTTGTTGCGGGTCAGTAATGTCGGTCGAATCATGATAAAACGCAGACAAAGCGCCAACCACACCAACCATAATAGCCATTGGGTGTGCATCCCGGCGAAAGCCTGAATAAAGCTTTGCCATCTGTTCATGCAACATGGTGTGATAGGTCACGCGATCGGTGAAATCCTGCTTTTCGGCCTTGTCGGGCAAATCCCCGTATAGCAACAGGTAGCAGGTTTCCAGAAAATCGCCTTTTTCTGCCAATTGTTCAATTGGGTAGCCTCGATAAAGCAAAATACCCTCGTCACCATCGATAAATGTAATCTTGCTCTCACAGGCCGCTGTGGAAGTGAAGCCAGGATCATAGGTGAAACGACGACTGTTTTTGTATAATGTGCTGATGTCTACAACGTCCGGGCCAACCGTGGCGGGGTACACGTTTAAATCATAACTCTCGTCGCCGATCGTAAGGGTAGCTTTGTCTTTAGCCATATCAAATCCTTTTTATTTATGGGTGTGCGTTAACAACCATACGCGCTATTGGGAGCCGGTACGGTGATAACGAATTGTTTCGATTTGTATGGTTCCTTGCTATCCGATTTGGCCTTTGACTACAAGTTATCCGAAAGAACTATGATGAAAAATGTGGAAAAACCTCGGAAAATCAGGCTTTTGCCATTTGTTGTTCAATGCGCTTCAGGCATTCGGGTTTGCCCAGCACAGCCAGTACATCAAAGACACCTGGCGATGTTGTACGTCCGGTAAGGGCAGCTCTTAAGGGTTGGGCGACCGCGCCAAGTTTCAATTCCTGCTGCTCGGTAAATTCACGGGTAGCAGTTTCAATGGTTTCCAGCTCCCAGTCCTTGAGCGCTGAAAGAACCGGATAAAGTTTGCTTAAAATTGCTCTTCCAGCTCCTTCGTCCTTGTCCAGAATTTTTTGGGCTTTTGCATCAACCGGCAATGGGGTTTCCTCAAACAGAAAACGTGCGCCATCTATCAATTGCAGAAGCGTTTTTGCTCGTTCTTTTAAACCCGGCATGGCAGTGGTCAGCTTGCTGCTCATATCGTCGTTCATGCGGCTTGCATAAAAACCTCCACCCTCAATTTCACCAAGAATGTCTTCAATTGCAGTCACCAGCCGTTTGTCGCTTGCTGCACGAATATAATGGCCGTTCATGTTTTCCAGCTTGGTGAAATCAAAGCGTGAGGCTGATTTTCCAATTGCTTCCAGTGAGAACAGTTCAATCATTTGTTCATCAGTGAAAAATTCATCATCGCCGTGGGCCCAGCCAAGCCGAACCAGATAGTTGCGCAGCGCCTCAGGCAGATAGCCCATGGCCCGGTAAGCTTCGACACCCAATGCGCCGTGGCGTTTGGACAGTTTCGCACCATCGGGCCCGTGAATAAGCGGAATGTGGCTCATCACCGGTATATTCCAGTCCATTGCGTTGGAAATGATGGTTTGGCGCGCGGCATTGGTCAGGTGATCGTCGCCACGAATGATATGGGTGATGCCCATATCGTGGTCGTCAACCACAACGGCTAACATATAGGTTGGGGTGCCGTCGGAACGCAGCAGAATAAAATCATCCAGGTCTTTGTTGGGAAAACGCACAATGCCCTGCACCTTGTCGTCGACAATTGTATCGCCGTCATTTGGTGATTTTATACGGATGACGTAAGGCGCGCCATCGGGAGCTTCAGAGGGAGCGCGGTCGCGCCAGCGGCCATCATAGCGCGGCGGCCGCTTTTCCTTTTGCGCCTGTTCACGCATTTCGGCAAGCTCTTCCTTTGTGGCATAGCAGCGATAGGCCTGACCTTTGGCTACCAGTTCTTCGGCCACTTCCTTATGGCGGGCGGCGCGGGCAAATTGGGAAATTGGCTCACCATCCCATTCAAGCCCCAGCCAGGATAGCCCGTCTTTTATCGCGTCAATGGCTTCATCTGATGAACGCGCACGATCGGTATCTTCGATGCGAAGTACCATTTTTCCGTTGTGGGCACGGGCGTAAAGCCAGTTAAACAAAGCTGTTCTTGCGCCACCAATATGCAAAAAACCGGTGGGTGAGGGGGCAAAACGGGTGATAACCTTTTTTGGTGCCGGTGGGGTACTGTTTTCATTGGTCATTGCGGTAAGGCTCCAAAAAGGTTGTGGGGGTGCTTATTCGGCGCTGATGTAGCATAGTGAGAGGGTGAGGCAAGCGGGCAAATAGAGTTTAGTGTTTTGAGCGGGTTGAATTCAAACAGTTCTACAAAGGGTAATTCGGTCGAAAAGAGCGGCGGGGAAACGCCTGAGATCGATGAATTGGCATCTCGTCCCACTTTGCTCACGGAACTTTCACCGATTTTGAAGTTTTTCCCATCGTTCAAACGGGTGCTGCTTCCTTCATTCATCCGGCATAATGCCTATCATTTTTCGCACCGTATTTATCAGGCATTGCGCTATGAAAGCGAGACCGGCACCAAATTTCTGATGCTGCCGATTGCATTTGGTTTGGGGGCTTTGGCTTATTTTTCGTTGCCGCGCGAACCGTTATTTATTGCCATAATTGTGGCATTGATGGTGAGTGTTCTAATCTCCATCAAACGCTATGGCGCGATGTCGGGTAATGTCGCGCTTGTCGCAAGTTTTGTATTTGCCGGAATGGCGGCGGGTAAAATTCGCAGCGATGTGCTCGATACGATCATGATAAGTTCGCCAGCTCAAGTAATGCTGAGCGGCATTGTGCTTAACCGCGAATTGCGCGCCAATGGCCGCCAGCGCTATACGATTAAGGTCAAGGGATTTGAAAAATATCGCGGCCCGGTTCCGCAAAAAATCAGGGTAACCGCGCATAAGAAACATGCCCGGATTGAAATAGGTCGCCAAATTTCTGGCCTGGCCCGGTTGCGGCCGCCATCGGGACCGGCCTATCCGGGGGGATATGATTTTGCTTTTCAATCCTGGTACAAAAAAAATGGTGCCAATGGATTTTTTCTCGGGGGCCCAAAAGGAGTAGAATATTCGGGTGAGCTGTCCGTTTTCACCCGCTTATCGCTTGCAACTGCCAAAATCAGATCTGCGATTGGCGGGCGCATACGTGATGCGTTGCCCGGCGAAAGTGGAAGCCTCGCATCCGCTCTGATTGTCGGAGATCGAAGCGGTATCAGTGACGATACGGTTGAGGCGCTTCGCCAGTCCGGCCTTGCACATATTCTGGCAATATCCGGGCTGCATATGGCGCTGGTGACAGCCACAATTATTTTGCTGGTGCGTGGGTCACTGGCGATGATACCTGGAATTTCACTTTACTATCCAATCCGTAAATGGGCAGCAATGGCGGCTCTTTTGGTTGCCAGCGCCTATTTGTTGATCTCAGGGGCAAGTATTGCCACCCAACGGGCGTGGATCATGATTGCCATTATGCTGCTGGCGGTTATGAGCGACCGGCGGGCGCTGACTATGCGCAATGTGGGGCTCGCTGCTCTTGTGGTGCTTGCTTGGCGACCGGAATCCATCGTCAGCCCCAGTTTTCAAATGTCGTTTGCAGCGGTTGCTGCTCTGGTCGCGGTTTATGAATCATGGTCGCGCTTCCGACGGGGCAGGCCCTATCAGCCATCCCCAAACAGATTTTGGGCTGTCGCAACCAACATAGCCAAGTCGATCAGCGGATTGGCGGTTACTTCGATTGTTGCGGGATTGGCGACCGGGCTTTTTGCTGCCTATCATTTTCACCGGGTGGCACCATTTGGCCTGTTGGCAAATCTGGCGGCCATGCCCGTGGTCTCGCTTGGTGTAATGCCAATGGCGCTTGTGGGGATGGTGCTCATGCCCTTTGGGCTGGAGGCCTATCCGTTGGAACTTATGGGCTTTGCGATTGATCAGGTGGTGAAGGTTTCCATCGCGGTGAGCGATCTTGGGCAATTTGGCAATACGGGTTTCATGCCGCTTTCAAGTTTGACATTTGGCACTATTGCGCTGGTTATCGCGACGCAATTGAAGTCGGTTTTGCGGCTTTTGGCTATTCCGTTTGTAATGCTGTCTGCGCTCACATTTTCCAATGCTGCCACGCCGGATATTTTGATTTCTCAATCCGGTTCATCCATCGCGGTGGTGGGTAAAAACGGGCAATTTCATTTGCTTAATCCGCGCAAGGAAAAGTTTATTACCAATATTTGGCGAAAGGCCTTTGCGCCCAACGCGCAAAATGATCAGAAAAATTCTCAGGTGTTTAAGTGTGATGAACTGGGCTGTATTGCAAATATTTCGACTGGTGTGGTGCTTAGCTTTATCAAGCGTTCTCTGGCTTTTCGCGAAGACTGCGCCAGGGCAGATATTATCGTCACAAGGCTTTCGGTTCCAAAATGGTGCACTGCACCGCAATTGATTGTTGATAAATCAATGCTGCAATCGCGCGGCGCTGTGGCCATTACGATTTCAAAACATGATACGGCTAATGCAAAACCGGTGATTGAAGTTAGAACTGCGTTGCAAAAATACGCCCGCCCGTGGTCGCGCCACCGGAAGAATTAATTCACTTTTTTGGCGGGCGGTTGATTTCAATATCAATGCTTGGGCGATTGATCACTTCGCGCAGGGCAAAGCTTGAGGTCATGCGTACAACGCCGGGCATGGTGGAAAGCCATTCCTTATGGATGCGTTCATAATCAGCCAAATCGCGCGCCGCAATGCGCAAAATATAATCGCTGGTGCCGGACATCAGATAGCAGATCAGCACATTTGGGCACTTTTTTACCGCTTCTTCAAATGCGGTCAGGTGGGCGACCGATTGCCCCTCAAGGGTCATATAGACAATAACAATAATCGGGTGACCAAGCGCGCGAGATGAAAGCCTTGCGTGATAGCCACGAATAATGCCGGATTTTTCCAGCGAATCCAGTCGTCTTGAACAGGCGGAGGGCGATAGCCCGGCGCGGTCAGCCAAGGTGACATTGGCAATTCGTGCATCGCGTTGAAGCTCACTTAGTATGGTGATATCAATCGCGTCTAGTTCAGACATTGCAATAATCCTCGAATGAATTGTTGTTACCTGCAATAATATACTGAAAATTCATTCAATGGAAGTGTGTTTTGCAAGGACATTTTTTGCGCAATTAATTATGATTTCGCCAGGTTGTCGCACGCCAATTGTTGGGGTGGGGCTTTCTTTTTTGCATCTTGATGCCGGGACAAGGAAATCCCCGCAAATTTTGGGAGAAATTAAATGCGTATTGGTGTGCCAAAGGAAATTAAAAACCATGAATATCGGGTTGGCCTGACACCCGGCGCTGTTCGTGAATATGTTGCAAATGGTCACGATGTTTTTGTTGAAACCAATGCGGGTGCCGGAATTGGTGCTGACAATGATGCCTATGCGGCGGTTGGTGCAACCATATTGGACACGGCAGCTGAGGTTTTTGAAACTTCTGATATGATTGTGAAAGTTAAAGAGCCACAGCCTTCTGAGTGGGTTCAATTGCGTGAAGATCAAATTCTCTACACCTATTTGCATTTGGCTCCAGATTTGGAGCAGACCAAGGGTTTGGTTGCTTCAGGCTGCACTGCAATTGCCTATGAAACCGTGACTGATAATAAGGGTGGTTTACCATTGTTGGCTCCGATGAGTGAGGTTGCCGGCAGGCTTTCTATTCAAGCGGCGGCAACGGCATTGCAAAAAGCCAATGGCGGACGCGGTATCCTGCTTGGTGGGGTGCCGGGTGTTGCGCCTGCAAAAATTACCGTCATTGGCGGTGGTGTTGTTGGCACTCATGCGGCCCGTATGGCGGTCGGTCTTGGTGCGGATGTGACCATTCTTGATCGCTCAATTCCGCGTTTGCGCGAGCTTGATGAGATGTTTAATGGCCGGGTTCATACCCGTTATTCAACGGTTGAGACGCTCGATGAGGAAGTCTTTTCTGCTGACGCGGTTATTGGTGCTGTGCTAATACCGGGTGCGGCGGCCCCCAAACTGGTAACCCGCGAAATGCTTTCCGGCATGAAGCCGGGTGCCGTGTTGTGCGATGTGGCGATTGATCAGGGCGGCTGCTTTGAAACATCGAAAGCCACCACCCATGCTGACCCGACCTATGAGGTGGATGGTATTGTGCATTACTGCGTTGCCAATATGCCGGGCGCTGTGCCGCTGACATCCAGCCACGCACTTAACAATGCAACTTTGCCATTCGGTTTGGCGCTTGCCAATAAAGGCCTACAGGCTTTGATTGACGATCCAAATCTGCGCAATGGTTTGAATGTGCATCGCGGCCGCATTACCAATGCGCCGGTTGCCGAAGCGCTTGGCTATGAAATGACCGATGCCAAACAGGCGGTTGCTGCATAATTTCACTTAACGCAATGGGCTTTACCCAGCCTGCCCCTGGACAAACTCGGGAGGCGCGGCGAACAACTTAGCTGATACAAGCCGTCCGATCTGATCGGGCGGCTTTTTCGTTTCACGCAGCTGTGTTTGGGTTTGATAATGCGCGTGGGAAAATCATGTATTATGGCATCTGATGAACTTTTCAGGAGGCTTGGTCATGGAACGCAGAACTTTTATTTCAGCAATTGCCGCATTAGCAGGCAGCGCCGCATTTCCCTCATTCGGGTTTGCAGCAAAACGTAAAGTATACGCCAATTCTTCTACCGGTATTGCGATCAACGGATATGACCCGGTTGCCTATTTCACCAAAAATAAGCCGGTTGAAGGCAAAGTTGAATTTTCGGCCCTTTGGAATGGCGCAAAATGGCATTTCTCCAGTGATGCCAACCGGCAAAAATTTCTGGCCATGCCTGATAAATATGCGCCTCAATATGGCGGTTATTGCGCCTTTGCTGTGAGCTATGGTTCGACCGCGACCACCGTGCCAGAGGCATGGTCTATCGTTGATGGTAAACTCTATCTCAATAATTCGCTCGGTGTGCGCAGTCGCTGGAATAAGGATCGGCCGGGAAATATTGCCAAGGCCAACAAGAACTGGCCAAACGTGTTGAAATAAAAAGTTGGCGCTGGCGCCTCGTTGAATTGCGGTTAAAATTACCCTTGTCGAATCAGACAGGGACAGCCAATGCAGCAATATCTGGATTTATTATCACGGGTTCTCAATGAGGGCAGCGATCGGGGTGACCGTACCGGCACCGGCACCCGTTCGGTATTCGGCCATCAAATGCGCTTTGCGCTGGATGAAGGTTTTCCCGTTTTAACCACCAAGAAATTGCACTTAAAATCCATAATTCACGAGCTTTTGTGGTTCTTAAGCGGTGATACCAATATCCGCTATCTTAAGGAAAACGGGGTGCGAATTTGGGACGCGTGGGCCGATGAAAATGGCGACCTTGGCCCGGTATATGGCTATCAATGGCGCTCATGGCCGGCACCGGATGGTAAGAGCATTGACCAGATTTCCAACCTTGTTGAACAGATCCAAAATAATCCGAATTCACGCCGATTGATTGTCTCGGCGTGGAACCCGGCGCAGGTGGATGATATGGCGCTGCCGCCGTGCCATTGCCTGTTTCAGTTTTATGTGGCGGATGGAAAACTTTCCTGCCAGCTTTACCAGCGTTCGGCAGATATATTTTTGGGCGTGCCATTTAACATCGCTTCCTATGCGTTGTTGACCATGATGCTGGCGCAGGTTTGCGGGCTTGAACCGGGTGATTTTATTTTGACATTGGGCGATGCCCATCTTTATGCTAATCATTTTGAGCAGGCAAAATTGCAGCTCGGCCGCACGCCAAAGCCCTTACCGAAAATGGTTATGAACCCTGCTGTGAGTGACATTTTCTCATTTAAATATGAAGATTTTTTGCTGCAAGGTTATGAGGCTGACGCCAGTATCAAAGCGCCGATTGCTGTATAATTGCCACAGGTTGTAAATTTTGGTACAGCCTACTTCTCGTAGTTGAATTAAATTGCTAAATATTCGAATTAAAATATGGGGAATCATAAATATGTCTATTTCAACTAAAATTACCGCACCAGTGCTGATGGCAGTGTTAGTAACAGCTGCCGGTTGTGCTACAAAAGCCAAAAATGTCGATGCAAGTTATGTATCGCCTGTGCATTATCAAAGTTTCAGCTGTCGCCAGCTGAGTGCTGAAGCCGAAAGAATTTCATATCGGGTACAGGATCTTTCCGGTGTTCAGAACAAAAAAGCGGCCAATGATGCGGTGGCAACCGGTGTTGCGCTGGTAGTGTTCTGGCCGGCGGTGTTCTTTGTTAAAGGCGACAATGCCGCAACTGCTGAACTTTCCCGCCTGAAAGGTGAAATGGATGCAATTGAGCAGGCGTCGATTTCCAAGAATTGCGGTATCGTGTTCCAGCGGCCGGATGTGGCGCAATAGTCCATAATTGAGTAAATAAAGTTGTGACCTTACCAATTTCCATCATTGTTGCTGTTGCTGAAAACGGTGTAATCGGCAGCGATGGTGATATGCCGTGGAAGCTTTCAAGTGATTTGAAACGCTTTAAGGCGATCACCATCGGCAATCCAATAATTATGGGCCGAAAAACCTTTGAAAGCATCGGGCGGCCTTTGCCTGGTCGTCACAATATCGTTATTTCCAGGAATACGGATTATTCGGCTGAAGGTATTTGTTCGGTAGAATCCGTCGATCAGGCACTGCAAGTCGCGCAATTGTGGGAGCAGGGCAATGGTGCGAGTGAAATTTGTGTAATTGGTGGCGGAGAAATTTACCGTCTGTTTTTAAATCGGGCTGACCGGATTTATTACACCAAAGTCAAGGCAGAGCCCAGCGGGGATACGAGGTTTCCTGATATTGATGAGGCTATATGGGAAGTCATCAGTAGAGAATTTGTACCCGACGGGCCACGGGATTCCTGCGAAACTGAATTTATTGTTTATGAGCGCCGCTGATCACCTTTTTCATGCTATATTGGTAACGCATCTTAACGATGCGGCATTAAAGTTCATGGAATCGACGACTTCTCGTTGAAACATGGGCGTTCCATACCTATAACCATTTGAAACTGGCAGAATCATGCGCAGGCGCGAGCAATTTGCGTCGTCAAACATGCTGAGAGGATATATATGCCCTGGAACAACAATAATAATGGTGGCGGCTGGCAAGGCGGCGGAAATGGAAATGGCGATGGCCCTTGGGGTCAGGGACCGAAAGGACCACAAGGCCCGCGTGGTGGTGGAACCCCACCCGACCTGGAAGAAATTTTGCGCCAGGGCCAGGACAAGCTGAAACAGGTTTTGCCTAGCGGTGGCGGTAGCAATCCGATGATGATCGGAATAATCGCAATCGCTGCGGTTGGTTTTTGGCTATCCCAGGCGGTTTATACGGTGCAGCCGGATGAGTTGGGTGCGGAACTATTGTTTGGTAAACCGAAGCAAGAGCTTTCCGGAGCTGGATTGCATTTTCATTGGTGGCCACTTGAATCTGTTGAAATTGCAAAAACCGCGGACAGGCAAATCAGCATTGGATCTGTTGGCGGTGGTCGGTCTTCCAGCTTGATGCTTTCAGGCGATCAAAACATTGTTGATGTTACGTTCTCCGTTATCTGGGCTGTCATTGACCCGGGCAAGTTCTTGTTTAATGTGCGTGATCCTGATTCTATGGTCCGCCAGGTATCTGAAAGTGCGATGAGGGAAGTGGTGGGCAAACGGCCGGCACAGGATATTTTTCGTGATGATCGTACTGGCATTGCAAATGATGTGCAAAAGATCGTGCAGTCAACGCTTGATCAATATGGAGCCGGTATCAGTATCAGCCGTATGGCGATTGCGGATGCAGCACCGCCGACGCAGGTTGCTGATGCGTATGAGGAAGTGCAGCGTGCTGAACAGGACGAGGTTAAGTTCCGGGAAAATGGCCGTAAATATTCAAACAATGTATTAGGTGCCGCGCGCGGTGAAGCAGCCCAGATTCTCGAGGATGCCGCTGGCTATAAAACCCAGGTTGTGCAGGAAGCTGAAGGTGAAGCGCAGCGCTTTATCTTGATTTACGATCAGTATAAAGTTGCACCGGAAGTTACCCGCAAACGGCTTTTCCTGGAAACAATGGAAGCTGTTATGAAAAGTTCAAACAAAGTGATCATGGAAAGTGGTGCTGGTGGAACAGGTGTTGTTCCATATTTGCCATTGCCTGAAATAGCGAAAAAGAAATAGGAGTTCCATGATGAATAGACTTCCAATAATTGCTGGCATCATTGCCCTTGTTTTGGTCATATTGTCCGGCTCAATTTTTGTGCTGAATGAACGTGACCAGGCAATCGTCGTTCGATTTGGTAAAATTCAGCGGGTTGTAAGTGAGCCGGGTCTTTATTTTAAAATGCCATTGTCGATTTTTGATCTTGATTCAGTGCAAATCGTTGAAGACCGTCTTATCCGGCTGGACCGGGAAGATCTGCGTGTGCAGGTTTCCGGCGGTAAATTCTATGTTGTTGATGCATTTTTGGTTTTTCGGATCAGCGATGCACGTCAGTTCCGTGAAACAGTTTCGGGTAGTTTAGCGGTTGCTGAACGTCAGCTTGGCATTCGTTTCGAAGATGGTCTGCGTGCGGTATACGGCCGTCGTGGTTTCCAGGCGGCATTGTCAGAAGAGCGACTTGCCATGATGCTTGAGGTGCGTGACCAGTTACGCCCGGAAGCGGCCAAGTTCGGTATTGAAATTGAAGATGTGCGCGTATTGCGAACTGATTTGACCAATGAAGTGTCAGGCCAAACTTTTGAGCGGATGTCTGCTGAACGATTGGCAGAAGCAGAACGGCTGCGTGCCCGTGGTCGTGAGGCGGAACGCCGGATCAAGGCTGCGGCTGATCGTGGTGTTGTTGAAACCAAGGCGAAAGCCCAGCGAGAAGCTGAGATTTTACGCGGGCAGGGTGAAGCAATACGAAACAAAGTATTTGCCGAAGCATTTGGCCGTGACCCGGAGTTCTTTGATTTCTACCGCTCGATGGCTGCTTATCGTGAAGCATTGCAAGACTCAAATACAACTTTGGTGCTTTCACCAAACTCTGAGTTTTTCCGCTTTTTCAAGGATGCCGAAGGCAGCAAGAAAGCTGCTAGTGGTCAATGAATGACTTTTTGACCGCCATCGGTCTTTTGCTGGTAATTGAGGGGCTACTGTTCGCGGTGGCCCCTTTATTTATTCAAAAACGAGCCATTGATGTGACCAAGATACCAGAACAGAGCTTGCGTTTAATGGGCGTGGTTGTTTTGTGTGTTGGTGTTGGCGTAGTGTGGCTGATCAGAGGTTAGTGATGATTGGCCTTTTTTGATCGCGGGCATTCAAATTGTTGTTATATGAACGGCGAAACTCGATCTATTGCAGACAAGCTGCTAAGGTTTTACCCATTGCTCTAAAAACAAGTCCCAAAGGAATATTCCAGATGCTCTCATGGCCGCAGATATTGTCTTTTTCTCACATTAGCGCCGCATTCCGTCTTGGAATTTTGGGCTTGGCAATCGCCATTGTGCCAGTTAGCCTGAATGCGGGCTGGAAAATATCGGGCACGAATACCGCAAATGCTGCGGGTCCGAAATCGGTGGCAGACCTAGCCGAACCTTTGCTTGCGGCGGTGGTCAATATTTCAACATCTCAAACGCTTAAAAACAGCAGGGGAGGATCTTCCTCTCCAAGGCTTGGCGTTCCAGAGGGGTCGCCATTTCAGGATTTCTTCGATGATTTCTTTAATCGACAGCAGGAGAAAAATGGTTCCAAGCCCAAATCACGAGCCCGCAAGGTTCAGTCTTTAGGTTCGGGATTTGTGATTGATGCGTCCGGCATTATCATAACCAACAATCATGTGATTGCCGATGCTGACGAGATTACCGTCAACTTTACTGATGGGACGAAGCTGATTGCAGAACTCGTCGGCACCGACAAAAAGACCGACATTGCTGTGCTTAAAGTTAAGCCCGCAAAACCACTGGTATTTGTACGGATGGGAGATTCCCGCAAGGCCAGAATTGGTGATTGGGTTATGGCAATTGGCAACCCGTTCGGGCTTGGTGGTACGGTAACGCTTGGAATTGTTTCGGCGATCAATCGCGATATTCGCTCTGGCCCTTACGATAATTTCATTCAGACTGACGCCTCGATCAACAAGGGAAACTCCGGTGGCCCGCTGTTTAATATGGATGGCGAAGTTATCGGCATCAACACGGCGATCATTTCGCCTTCCGGTGGGTCGATTGGTATTGGATTTTCTACACCATCCTACCTTGCGACCAATGTGATTACACAATTGCGCGAATTTGGCGAAACGCGCCGCGGTTGGCTGGGTGTTAGAATTCAGCCGGTTACCGATGATATTGGTGAAAGCCTCGGCATGAGCGAGGCCAAAGGTGCGTTGATTGCCGGTGTTACGCGCGGTGGTCCGGCAGAAAAATCCGGTGTATTACCGGGCGATGTGATTTTGAAGTTCGGCGACCGTGATATTCCCAAAATGCGTGATTTGCCACGTATTGTAGCCGAAAGTCCGGTTGGCAAGGCTGTTGACGTGGTCGTTCTGCGAAAGGGCAAGGAGGTAACAATTCAGGTTACCCTTGGTCGGTTGGAAGATACTGAAAAACCCACCAAAGTATCGGTCTCAACTCAGTCTGATGAACAGGAAAAGCCCGCAAATCCTACAGTGCTCGGCATTACGGTTGGGGTGCTGGATGATGCGGCGCGCAAAAAATACGAGGTAGGCAAGGATATTTCCGGCGTTGTTGTGACCGCAGTCGATCCAAAATCGATTGCGGCTGAAAAAGGCGTCAAGGCAGGCGATGTTATTGCCGAAGTTGGGCAGGAGAGCGTGCAGCAACCTGAAGATATGAAGGCGCGGATTGAAGCGCTGAAAAAAGAAGGCCGTAAGAATGCGCTGCTTCTAATTGCGTCCAAAAATGGTGATTTGCGGTTTGCTGTTATTCGAATTGAATAAATTTTACTTGAGATATTGAATCTGAAAGTCGTTGTAATTGGTTGAAGTTCAATTGTTTTGTGCGTTGAATTGATCTTTGCTGATCGCGTATAATACGTGTCGTTTCAATTGGGGATATTCATCTGATACGGATGGGTGGTCGAAGTCCAGTTCGGGAAAATGGTGCATACCCAACCTTTTCATGACGGCGGTTGATGCAATGTTATCTGCAACGGCGAAAGATACAACTTCCTCCTTTTCCAGAGCAGTGAAAGAGAATTCGAGCCACTTTAAAGCAGATTCTGTGGCATATCCCTTGCCCCAGTATTCAGGCAAAAATCGCCAGCCTATCTCCAGCGCAGGCGCAAAAGGCATGTTGCTGGCGATGTCTGAAATTCCTGCCATTCCCACAACCCGGCCTGTTTGTTTCAATTCTACTGCTGCAAAACTATAGCCTTTTTCGTCAATTTTGTTTTTGACGGTCTCTAACAATAGGTCAGACTCTATCCGATTACGGCGAAACGGAAAAAATTTCATTACGGCCTCGTCGCTATTTAGCCGATGCATCGCGGCGGCATCTTTTGTTTGCCAGTTCCTCAATATCAAGCGATCAGTTTCAAGCGGTATCATGCGCTGAATTCCGATTTTCTGTAGCCCTGAATATAGAGAAGGGCGGTCAAATCTCCGTGGTCTATCTTTACGCTTGCCTGCCGGGCAACAGCAGGCTTTGCGTGCAGTGCAACGCCTATTCCAGCCTCCTGCAGCATGCCGAGATCGTTTGCGCCATCGCCGACCGCGATAAAGTCGGCGGCTGAGATATTTTGCGCTACGGCTATTTCGATTAAGGCACAAACCTTTGCATCGCGACCAAGAATTGGTTTGGTAACGAGGCCCGAAAGTTTTCCATCTTCTTCAACAAGCTGGTTTGCCCGGTTTTCATCAAACCCCAATATTTTGGATATGGCTCGAGTGAAATGAGTGAACCCGCCGGATACAAGCGCTGTATATGCGCCATTTTGCTTCATGGTGCCAACAAGTTCGCGGCCACCGGGGGTAAGCGTAATCCTTTCATCCAGCACTTTTAGGATTACCTCACTGGCAAGTCCCTTTAGCAGGGCCACGCGTTCAATCAGGGCTGGCTCAAAGGCAATTTCGCCATTCATGGCGCGGGCTGTAATTGTTGATACCTGTTGTTTTAGCCCTGCTTCTGCGGCCAGCTCATCGATGCATTCCTGCTCGATCATGGTGGAATCCATATCGGCAATCAGCGCCTTGCAGCGCCGGGTTTCAGCATTATGAATGACCACATCAATTGGGTTGTTGCCGATAATCTTGCGAATTGTAGCTTCGATGTTTTCGGTGTTTACTTCATTTGCCAAAACACAATCGCAGGCGATATTGTCCGCCAGCCAATAGGTGTTTTTGCTGTTGATGCTGCTGGATATTGCCGCTACCAGATCAGTGGTGAGTATTGGAGTTGCCGGATTGGTGATAAGCGTGGCTATTTTTGACATGGAGGCCCGTAAAATTGACTGAAATACCAGATGCCATTTTGATAGCCGGGCCAACGGCCAGCGGCAAGTCTGTATTTGCGATTGAGCAGGCCGAAAAATACAATGGCACCATTATCAATGCTGATTCCATGCAGGTTTATCCAATTTTGCGGATCATTACCGCACGGCCAGACGACGTGGATTTAGCGAAAGTGCCGCATTTGCTTTATGGGCATGCGAGCCTGGAAAAATCCTATTCAGTTGCACAGTGGGTGAGGGATGCAAAACTGGCTCTTGATGAGGTGCTTATGGCTGGCCGAACACCGATTTTTGTAGGTGGAACAGGCCTATATTTCAAGGCACTGTTAGAAGGGTTGGCGGAAATTCCTGAAATTCCTGGCGAAATCCGCCAATTTTGGCGCGATAAGTCTGGTGAGGTTGATGTGACATCGCTTTACGCAACACTTCAGGAAAAGGACCCTTTGGCTGCAAATGCACTAAAGCCGAATGATCGACAGCGTATTTTGCGGGCGTTGGAGGTTAAGCAGGCAACGGGGCGCTCGATCGTTGAGTATCAGGCGCAAAACCAACCGCCCATTTTGAAGATGGGGAATATCAAGAAATATTTAGTCCTGCCGGATCGCGCGGTGTTGCACCGACGTATAGAAAATAGATTTGACCAGATGCTGGACAATGGAGCGCTGGATGAGGTTAAGGCATTGGGAAAAATGGAAGTTTTTTCCGATCACCCGGTTTTAAAAGCCATTGGGGTTCCGCAATTAACCAATTATTTGCAAAAGATTGTCACACTTGATGAAGCACGTATTAGGTGCAAGGCGGCAACGAGGCAATATGCCAAAAGGCAGTCGACGTGGTTTAGGAACCAGTTGGGCGAAGATTGGGAGCTAATCGATAAAATAATATGACGAATATTTAGGGCCTTTTTAGTTTTTTGAATTATTTTACTGCGAATGGTTTTTCCCTGGTGCGAGGGAAAACACAAACAGTTTTGTTGCTTGGGGGATGTATTGCGGATCAAGCTTAATAACCTGCCTGAACTTGCCTATGGAATTTATACGGCTGCTGTCACCCTTTCGTTGGGGTCGGCACTGTATATTTATTTTCGGTTGAGCCGTTCGGTGGATGAAATTGTATCTGATAGCTCGGGGCCGGTTTCTGAGACGTTGTCTATGACTTTTCATCAGTTGACTCTTTCGGCATTTTTTATTGCCGCCACAATGGTTGGTGGGTTGCTGGTGGTTATGCCGATTATCAAATTTCAAGCAGATGCAACCAAAAGACAAGAAAAACGCGCAGACATGCTGGCTGTTGAGGCCGCAACAGATTCACTCACATCTCTTTATAATCGACGATATTTCCACGAGGTTTTAAGCGAGTTTTTGAAAGAGTTCAGACGGATCGACAAACCGCTTGGACTGCTTATTCTGGATTTGGACCACTTTAAACAAATCAACGATACCCACGGACACGATGTCGGTGATATTGTGTTGAAAGAGGTTGCGCGCGTGCTCATGGACCTTTCGCGGGAGCACGATGTTGTGGCCCGTATTGGTGGTGAGGAGTTTGCGGTAATTGCTCCATTTGCCAGTGATGCGCAAATTGGTCCATTTGCTCAGCGTTATTGTGATGCGGTGAGAAAGCTGAGAATTTCGGTGGGTAATGTTGTTATTCAACCGACGATCAGTATCGGTGTAGCCGTTAGTAGCAAAGATCTGGAGGATGACCGGGACTTGATCAAAGCGGCGGATATGCGGCTTTACGAGGCAAAAAATCAGGGTAGAAACCAGGTCTGCGCGTGAGCTTAATGCCGATTGCGACAAATTGGGTAAAAATTCTGCTTGCCTGTTGACGCATTTGGTAACGCGGTCTAGGCTTTATTGGTAACAGAGAGCTTTGTGATGAAAATTGAAATTCTTGTAGTGGTGGTGTGCGCGCTGGCGTGAAGGTGGATAACCTTTGCGAGTGATGGCGCGCATTCAGGCTCCCCCGGGGGCCTTTTTTAATGTCCAGATTTTGGATATATACAGAGAGTTTAATGCGACAAATAACCGGCTGAATATAAGTGAGATGGAACAATTAAATGACTAAAGCTGAGGAAATGACCGGCGCGGAAATGGTATTGCGGGCTATGGTTGATAATGGTGTCAAAGATATTTTTGGTTATCCAGGCGGTGCTGTGCTTCCAATTTATGATGAACTGCACCAGCAGGAAGCGATCAATCATGTGCTCGTGCGCCATGAGCAGGGTGCCGGGCATGCGGCAGAGGGCTATGCCCGTTCAACCGGAAAAACCGGTGTGATGCTTGTGACTTCTGGCCCTGGAGCCACCAATGCGGTGACCTGTTTGCAAGATGCATTGATGGATTCAATTCCGCTTGTTTGTATTACCGGTCAGGTGCCAACATCCTTGATCGGATCCGATGCTTTTCAAGAATGCGATACGGTCGGCATTACCCGACCTTGCACCAAGCACAACTGGCTGGTGAAAGATGTGAATGATCTTGCCGAAGTATTGCATACGGCATTTTATGTGGCGCGTTCCGGCCGCCCTGGCCCAGTTGTTGTTGATATTCCCAAGGATGTGCAATTTGCAACCGGCACGTATCGCGGGCCCAGCACCGGCGAACATAAAACCTATAATCCAAAAGTTGTCGGTGATGCCGATAAAATCCTGGATGCAGTTCAGCTTTTGGTTTCTGCAAAAAGGCCGATTATTTATTCCGGTGGTGGTGTTATCAATTCTGGACAGCAGGCCAGTCAATTGTTGCGCCAGCTGGTTGAATTGACCAACTTTCCGATAACTTCAACTTTGATGGGGCTGGGTGCCTATCCGGCCAGCGGTGATAATTGGCTTGGAATGCTTGGCATGCATGGCACTTACGAATCCAACATGGCGATGCATGAATGCGATGTGATGTTATGTATTGGCGCCCGGTTTGATGACCGTATTACCGGCAGGCTTGATGCGTTTTCGCCCAATTCAAAGAAGATACACATTGATATTGACCCTTCGTCGATTAACAAGATTGTGCGGGTGGATGTGCCGATTGTTGGCGATGTCGCGCATGTTTTGGAGGATATGGTTCGATTGTGGCGGGCAAACTCGAAAAAGCCAGACGCCGCTGCAATCAAATCCTGGTGGTCAAAAATTGATAAGTGGAAAGAGCGGGATTCACTCGCCTATAAAAACTCCCAAGAAGTGATCATGCCGCAATATGCGCTGGAGCGTCTTAATGTATTGACCAAAGACCGTGAAACCTATTTCACCACCGAAGTTGGCCAGCATCAGATGTGGGCGGCACAGTTTCTTAAATTTGAAGAGCCTAATCACTGGATGACCAGTGGTGGCCTTGGCACTATGGGCTACGGTTTGCCGGCGGCACTTGGGGTGCAGATTGCCCACCCAGATGCGCTGGTGATCGATATTGCCGGTGATGCATCCATTCAGATGTGCATTCAGGAAATGTCATCGGCTATTCAGCATGATGCGCCGATCAAGATTTTCATTCTGAACAATCAATATATGGGCATGGTGCGCCAGTGGCAGCAATTGCTGCACGGAAACCGGCTGTCGCACACCTATGTTGAGGCGATGCCGGACTTTGTGAAACTCGCAGAAGCCTATGGCGGTATTGGTATCAGGTGTAGCAAACCAGCTGAACTTGATGATGCAATTATGGAAATGATTGATGCGAAACTACCGGTGATTTTCGATTGCCGCGTGGCTCAATTGGCCAATTGCTTCCCAATGATCCCGTCGGGCAAAGCGCATAATGAAATGCTTTTACCGGATGAGGCAACCGACGAGGCCGTTGGCTCGGCCATTGACGAGAAGGGCAAGGCATTGGTGTGAACAAACCCAGCCTTACAGATTATGCACTGTTGGTTAGCCTTTCTGCGATGTTTGGGGCCAGTTTTTTGTTGATCAAAATCAGTATTACGGAGCTGCCTACTTTAACGATTGTTGTTGCTCGGCTGGTCATTGCTGCGGTGATTTTGTGGGGTGCCATGAAAATGGCCGGTCAGCACTTACCACGCGGTTTGCGTATCTGGATGTGGATTTTGGTGGCGGCAATCTTTGGCAATGCGCTTCCCTGGTGGTTGATCACCTGGGGGCAGGTGAGGGTGGATGCTGGTTTAACCGCAATTCTGATGGCGACAATGCCGCTTTCGACCCTGTTATTGGCGCATATATTTACTGATGATGAGAAATTAAATTTTTGGAAAATGCTTGGCGTTGTTTTTGGAATTGCCGGCGTAGTGGTGTTGATAGGGGTTGATCAGCTTAGCATGCTTGGCGATGATACAATCAGGCAATATGCGATTGCGGCGGCGGCTATTTGTTATGGTGTGAATGCGATTATAACAAAGCAATTGGTCGGCTATCCAAGGCGGGCAATGGCCACATCTTTGATGTTAATGTCAATTGTGCTGGTCCTGCCGTTTGCAATTGCTTACGATCCTCCAGTTATAAATGTTCCGTCTTTCGCGGTCATTACGGCAGTTATCATGCTTGGAATTTTCCCTTCCGCATTGGGGACCTTGATGATTTTTGCGATCGTCGCTCGACAAGGCGCCTCGTTCTTGAGCCAGATTAACCTGCTTGTGCCGGTATTTGGGGTGCTGTGGGGTTATTTGTTCTTGTCCGAACAATTGTCCGGCAACGCCATTTTGGCGATGATTTTAATCCTTGCGGGCGTTGCGATTGCCCGTGTCAATTCGAACAGTTTAAAAAGTAAAAAACATAGGGAAGCTCTGGAAAGGGTTTAAGATTATGAACGCAGATAAATTACCATCCGGCTCGGCTTATTTCATTGTCAAAGAGTCAGAAATGCCCGAAACTCATACCTTGTCGGTTTTGGTTGATAACGAACCCGGCGTTCTTGCGCGGGTAATCGGTCTGTTTTCCGGCCGTGGCTATAATATTGACAGCCTTACGGTTTCGGAAACCCAGCATGAGCGTCATATTTCGCGCATTACCATCGTCACAACTGGAACGCCGCATGTGCTTGAACAAATAAAGGCGCAGCTGGAACGCATGGTGCCGGTGCACAAGGTGCTGGATTTGACCATTTATTCGGCGCAGACCGGATATGACAAGCCACTTGAGCGGGAACTGGCAATGGTGAAAGTTTCCGGTACTGGCGAGAAAAGGGTGGAAGCGCTGCGCCTTGCAGAAGCATTTCGTGCCCAGGTGGTCGATGCCAATATCGAGCATTTTGTCTTTGAGATTACCGGTAGGTCTTCGAAAATTGAGCAGTTTATCTCAATTATGAAACCGCTGGGTCTGGTTGGTGTATGCCGCACAGGTATTGCTGCAATGAACCGCGGCCCCAAAGGTATGTGAAGGTGGCTGTAATTATTCTGCATGTGGGCCTATGACGGGAGGCCCATTATAGAGTATTTTGGTGTTTGGATTTTAGAATCGGCAAAATACTTATGACAGAAATTACCTTAATTCGGCACGGGCAGGCGCAATCTGGCGCAACAGACGAGGCGAGCTATGACCAGTTGAGCGATCTTGGTTTTCAGCAGGCCGGATGGCTGGGCGAACACCTTCGCCCCTATCATCAATATGAACGGCTGTTGTCTGGAACCATGCGGCGGCAGATACAAACTGCACAGTCTTTAGCGTTGGATAACATTCCACATGATCAGGACGCGCGATTGAACGAGCTCGACTATTTTGGCCTTGCAAATAGTCTGAAAGAAAGTCACGGCACAGAAATTCCAACGGATCTGGCCTCTTTTACAGCCCACTTTCCCCAATTGCTTGAGGTCTGGCAAAAGGGCGATGTGCATTCTGACCTTGAGAGCTATGAAGAATTTCGAGGGCGGATTATGGCCGCCTTGCGCGATGTGGCTGAAGGCCAACAACCCGCGGTACTGGTAACTTCTACGGGCGTTATTTCAACGCTTGTTTCAATGGCGCTGGGGCTGGATTTCTCTCAAAAATGCCAAATATTTTTGAGTATCATGCATACATCGGTTCACAAGTTTTCAATGGGTAAAGATGGCTTGCGACTGGTTCAGTTTGGTGCAACACCGCATTTGGACGTGCAAGGTCGTCTGCACGCCAAAACCCACGTTTGATGGACATTCCTGAGTTGATCTCAATGTTTTCGCTCACGGCTAATCGGGCTATTCTAATGGCTCAAGTTTTGCGCTTCGAGTTGCTCAACGTGCAACTTGAGCTGTGCCCGGCCTCCGCGGGAGCGGTGCATAAGCACCGGGCCACTCTTTGTGGCCAGCCTGCTTCCACGTAAACATGAAAGAGTCTAAAGCCGGTGCCCACCAACGGATCAAGTCCGAGGGCATGCTTTTAGGAGACAAGCTGTATTTATACAGGCTAGCTATTCAAGCTGACGTTGTAAGCAACAGGCTCATCGGGGTCTGTTCGGCGATTTCTCGCATTCCAGCAATGCAAAGCTCGCTTTTGCTGTTGTTTATCCCGTGCCGTTGGCGGAACTTATCAAAATAGCTGCCAAGCTCTTTGTTCACAGCCTTTCGTTCTTCCGAGACCTTTTTTACACCGTGTTTTTTAATATGGGCTTTTTCGAGTTTTACATATAGTTTTTTGTCAAACCCCAAAGATGGGCACTCATCACCAATAACACCCGCCATGGCGGCATTAAGGTAAAATTCTTCATTCATGTTCGAAAGCGATTCCATACGGGTATCGGGCATTGCCGAGGCCAATATTTGGGGCTGGGGGTCAGAAAAACTCTGACAGGCGGCGAGTGTTCCAAGGGCAAATATGGTGAGGAATTTGACGAACATCATTGACGACATGATACAACCTTTCAACTATCCCCCATGGCAAATTATAATTTAAGCAATGCAACCAAAATGGGGCAGGCGAGGTTGGTTTTTACTAATATTCACATGTTGCGAGAATTTGGAATCGAGTGTTGTATTTTTGCAAATCTACGGGGTTTATGCGGCGGCAATCAAAGGTTGAGGGTTGATTGCAATTCGCGATAAAGAATCCCAATTAAAATAATTTTGTGACAAATGAATCATTGCCGTGTGGCTAGCGAATCCGTTATGCAGTTGCATGAATTTTTCTCCCGAACAAGATGATGCATTGCTGGCCGTTTCGCGTTGGCTGAAACAGGGATTTCCGCAGGTTTTCAGGCTGTTTGGTTATGCAGGAACCGGCAAGACAACTTTGGCTAAGCATTTGGCGGAAGGGATTGATGGCGAAGTGCTGTTTGCTGCGTTCACCGGCAAGGCGGCGATGGTGTTGCGTTCGAAGGGTGCCAAAAAAGCCAGTACCATTCATTCGCTGATTTATCGCCCGCGCGGCGAGGAAATGGTGGAAAATGAGGATACGGGCAAATCCTCGATGACGCCATTGTTCACCTTGAACCGGCAAAGCCCGCTGGCGCGTGCGTCACTGATCATTATTGATGAATGCTCAATGGTCGATGAGGCCTTGGGAAAAGACTTGCTGTCCTTTGGCACACCGGTTCTGGTTTTGGGTGATCCGGGGCAATTGCCGCCCGTATCCGGTGGCGGTTTTTTTACGGATCATGAGCCTGATATTCTGCTTGAGAATATTCATCGGCAAGCGCGCGATAATCCGATTATTGATCTTGCGCAAAGTGTGCGTGAAGGCCGTGATATTGATTTTGGTGCCTATGGTTCGAGCAAGAAAATTCGCCGCGCCGAGGTTGATCAAAGCGAAGTGCTTGCAGCTGATCAGGTTTTGGTCGGGACCAATAAAACCCGGCGGTTGTTCAACCAGCGTTTGCGCGATTTGAAAGGCTTTCAAGGGCCGTTGCCGGCATCGGGCGACAAGCTTGTGGCGCTCAGAAACGACCCGGCCAAGGGGCTGCTGAATGGTTCGCTCTGGCAGGTGATGTCGGCACCGCAATCATCAAAACCGGCGATGAGCCTGCTCATTCGATCAGAAGATGACGGGATGGACCAGGTCAGTGCCAAGATCAAGGTTTTGAAGGCCGGGTTTGAAAACCCTTTGGAAGAAATTCCGTGGCAATTGAAACGACGCCATGATGATTTTGACTATGGCTATGCCCTGACTGTTCACAAGTCCCAAGGCTCGCAATGGGATAGTGTTTATCTGTTCGATGAAAGTTGGGCATTTCGCGAGCATGCGCAACGCTGGCTCTATACAGCGATTACCCGTGCGGCGGTCAAGATAACTATTGTTAAATAAGTTTGACATTTGTTCATGCGCATAACTGAAAATTAAGGTTGAGTTGGTACTGTTCTGGCCAGCAGGAATTTTCGGATAACTTAGCTATGAAGAAGATGTTGGTTGTCGCGACAGCTATCGTATTTGCCATCCAAATCGTCGTTATTTCATTAACGACGCTCGGCCTTTACGTACAAAATGAAATGCACCGGTTTTACAACGATGTCGGTATCGCTGTTGCTCTGACATTTATTTGTGCTTACCCGATTATTATCTATTTTCTTGTTCAGCGGGATCGGCTGATCAGCATGAATGCAGTTTTGGTTGAGGCGGAAAAGCGCGCCAAGAAAGCTGATATTGCCAAGTCTGCGTTTATTGCAAATATGTCCCATGAAATTAGAACGCCATTAAATGGTGTAATGGGAATGGCTGATTTGATAGTCAATTCAGAGTTGAACGAAAAACAAAAAATGTTTGCTGAGGTAATTCAAAACTCCAGCGCATCTCTGCTGATGATTGTTAATGACCTGCTTGATTTTTCTAAAATTGAATCAGACCAGCTAATACTCGATCCTGCTCCATTTGATCTGGCTGATGTTGTGGAAGATACGGCGCAGTTTTTTGCACCTCAGTTTGAACAGAAATCGGTTGAGCTTATTGTTCGAATATCGCCAGACATTCCAGTTCAAATTGTTGGCGACAAGGTGCGGCTTGGGCAGATTTTGATAAACCTGATGCGAAACGCTGTTAAGTTTACTGAAACTGGTTATGTGTTGGTCGATGTTTCCGGGACCTTTGTCGATAATGACAGCAATTTTGAACTGACCATATCTGTTGAGGATACCGGAATTGGTATATCGGCTGAAAACTGTAATACGATATTTGAGAAATTTTCCCAGGCAGACACCTCCTCAACCCGTCTGCACAATGGAGCAGGGCTGGGGTTATCTATTTCCTCATCATTGGTCAAACTGATGAATGGTCGAATTGGGGTTGATAGCAAATTGGGCGATGGCTCTACATTTTGGGTGGACATCAAGTTTCCGGTTCATGGCGATGGCGAAAAAAAGCAAATGGCCAATTTCGATATTGCAGGCTCCAAAGTGCTGATCGTGGACGATAATTCTGTAAACCGATCAATTTTGGTCGAGCAACTGACCCAATGGGGGATTGTTGCCGATGAGGCAGCCAATGGTCTGGATGCAATGACACTGATTATGTCTGCGGAAGATTTTGGCAAAGGTTACAATCTGGTTTTATTGGATCATCAAATGCCTATTATGTCGGGCGCGGATGTTGCAAAAGAAATCCGACTGGATACCCAATTGACCGATTTGCCTATTATCATATTGAGTTCGGTGGATGAAGCGGGAGCAGAGCAAACATTTGATGCCCTGAACATTACGTCCTTTCTCGCAAAACCAGTTTGTACATCTCAACTTCACTACCAATTGTCAATGGCATTGAGGGGGCAAAAAAAGATGAAGGAAACGGCATCAAATATTTTGTTTGAGGATGAATTTGGTGAAATTGGTGAGTATTTGGCGGAAGATGCGGCAGTCAAACGGATTGATATTCTTGTGGCTGAGGACAATGATGTCAATCAGATTGTGTTTACCCAAATTTTGCAGGCAACAGACTGGCGTTTTGAAATTGCCAGTGATGGGGCACAGGCTGTTGAATATTACAAACTGTATCGACCAAAATTAGTCCTTATGGATATTTCAATGCCTATAATGAATGGGTACGAAGCCTGCCGGGCAATTAGAAAGATGGAGCGCGAAAATGAATATATGGTCGGCGCTCCTATAATTGCGGTGACCGCCCATGCTGTAAAAGGCGATCGGCAAAAATGCCTTGATGCGGGAATGGATGATTATATCGCGAAACCTGTGAGCCCGGAAGTGCTTGAGAAAAAGATAGACCATTGGATGGCGGAGATTGTCGAGCGAGAGTTCAGCGCTGAACAGGATGCGATGCTGTTGGCTTGATTGCCCATCAGCCGAACTAGAGCATTTTCGCGGTTATCTGATTCGTTCCAGCGCTCTAATTATTTGTTTCTACGCACTTTTTATCCGAAAACCGGCCACCACTTTTCGGGAAGTGCTCTATGTGTGTGCAATTTAAGTTTCGGATAATGGGCGAAGGTAATTTCGTAAATAGGTCAGATTTTTATCCAGCCTCTTATATTGCAATTGGGCTTTGTTCATTGATTCAATTTGCCCAAGCAACAGGGTTGCAATTTTAGCTGGGTTTCTCTGGTGTGCGATTATATCGAGAGGCTCGATCAGTATCTTGATTGTGAATAATATGCCGCCACTAATTGGCAGTTTGTGCAGGGTTTGATATTCTCGACGGATAAATGTGTCGTTTTCCAAAATCGCATGCTCACCTTTTGCCTGTCGGTTGGACTCGACTGAATCATGCCTCAATTCGTCGTCGCCATAAAACGACCAGTTCTCACGCCATACGGGCGTATCCGGTTGAAGATTGTTGAAAATACGGTTGATCATCGGGTCCAGCCCGTCGTTTATGCCTGGCACCGGGCGGTGAATTTCGACCAATGGCTTGCCGAACTTCTCTGCAAGGTTCCAGGATGAGGGAAAGCACAGCGATGCAGCCACCAGGTGCCAGTTGTTGGCCTTGCGCCGCATAATTACCAGATCATCCTGAACCAGCAGGGAGGCCAGCATTAGCGGGCGGTCTGAATAATCAGTGCGGTTATAGGTGTTGTGGCTAATGGGGCAATGGATGGTTTTTGGACTTTTGCCCTGGTTGTTGCCCATTGAGATGCGCGTTAAAACGAAATCCAGCACTTCATTTTGGGCTTCAAGTGTATCCGCCTCTGCCTGAAATACTTCATCTGGACTGCTTTCAAACAGTGATTGTTTTTCAGCCAGATATTTTTCAAATTTCTGGTCCGGTTGAAAAACATTGTTCTCGCCCAGCAATTGCAGACCAATTGTAAAGGGAGTAGCAAAATTGCTGAATGGCTTAAACTGGTTGTTTTGCAATGCCGTTTTTCCTTTCTCAACCTATCAAGCATCATTATGAACCATATCACGATCTTTTATTTGTCAAAGTTCAATTGCTTCGTTATTGGTCGATTATGAAAACAATGCTCTCTGTCAACCTTAATGCAGTCGCCCAATTGCGCAATCGTCGTGATTTACCCTGGCCTAGTGTGGTCGCGATGGGGCGCATTGCGCTTACGGCTGGTGCACATGGGCTGACGGTTCATCCGCGGCCTGATGAGCGCCATATCCGGCGTAGTGATGTACCAGAGATTCGCGCCTTAATTGATGATGAATTTCCCGGTGCTGAGTTTAACATCGAGGGCTATCCGAGCGAAGATTTTCTGCAGCTTTGCGAGGCTGTCGAGCCGGAGCAGGTGACGCTTGTACCTGATGATCCAAGCCAAGCAACATCTGATCATGGATGGAACTTTGCCAAGCATCACAATTATTTAAAGCCGATTGTTGCGAGATTGAATCAATCTGGAAAGCGGGTTGCATTATTTGCTGATGCGGATGCAGAACAGGTCAAATGGGCAGCGGATACGGGAGCAGACCGTATTGAGCTTTATACTGGGCCTTATGCGGCGATGTATGATGACCTGGATGGGGCGGCGCGTGAGCTTGAATTGCTTGGTCAAACTGCTGACGCCGCCACTGCTGCGGGCCTCGCAATTAATGCAGGCCATGATTTGACGGTTGCTAATTTGCCGCCGCTGGTCAGCCGCATTTCAAATCTGGCAGAAGTCTCGATTGGCCACGGTCTAACTGCCGAGGCGCTGGAATTTGGTATGGCGGAAGCGGTTAAGCGGTATCTTGGTGCTTTGGCCGAATAATTAGTAATCCATTCTATAAAACAAAATTACTTGCGATAATTATTCTGCTGCTATAGCGTACCGCCGAACCGTACCGTACGGTTCTTGCGGGAAATTATACGATGTCGAAAGCACAAATCAATGGTGAGGCCAGTGAGATCGTTGAGGCCGGCAAGGCAAGGGCCAGCGAGGTGAGTAAGGTCATTGAACCTAGTGAATTCGTTGAAGCCAGCGAAACCAAATTCTCCAAGCGGCAGCAGGAAGTGCTTTCGGCTGTTTTGGATTTGATGGTTCGTGAGAGTGGAACATTGACGATGGAGCGGGTGGCGAAAAGTGCCAGTTGTTCGAAGGAAACGCTGTATAAATGGTTTGGCGACCGGCAAGGCCTGTTAACTGCAACCGTTCAGTGGCAGGCGTCAAAGGTTCGTATTTCCCCGATTGATGGCGATGCGCTGGATGAGGCGACTTTGAGAGATGCGCTGGAGGGGTTTGCCCGGGACTGGCTTTTGGTTCTTACCAGTGACGTTTCCATTGCGCTTAATCGGATGGCGATTTCCCATGCGGGAAGTGCTTCATCTGATCTTGGTTCGATCGTTTTGCAAAATGGCCCTTTTGCCATGCGGCGGCGCTTACTGCCTGTGCTTGTCATGGGACGCGATGCCGGGTATCTGGACTTTGAAAATGGTGGCGAGGCATTCAGCCGTTTTTTCGGGCTTGTTGTCCGGGATATTCAAATTCGGGTTTTGTTGGGCGAAGATGTTTCGCTCAATGGGGCTCAAATCAAAAGGGAAGCTAGAATAGCGACCCACCAATTTTTTACCCTCTACGGGAAGAAAACTTAACTTAACTTAACCAACTGAAAGGGTACTCCCATGCGGGTTTATTATGATCGCGATGCCGATCTCAATCTTATCAAAGGCAAAAATGTTGTCATTATCGGTTATGGTTCGCAAGGCCGAGCCCACGCGCTGAACCTGAAAGATTCAGGCGCTGAAAATGTTGTTGTTGCGTTGCGTGAAGGCTCTGCCACCACTGCTAAAGCTGAAGCGGATGGATTTGTCGTCAAGTCGGTTGCTGATGCGGCCAAATCCGCTGATCTGATGATGATGGCCGCACCCGATGAATTGCAGGCTGGTATCTGGAATGACAGCATTCGCGACAATATCCGCGATGGTGCTGCTATTGCGTTTGCTCATGGATTAAATATTCACTTTAACCTGATCGAGGCACCAAAAAGTGTCGACGTTGTGATGATCGCGCCAAAGGGCCCGGGCCATACGGTTCGTGGTGAATATCAAAAAGGTGGCGGTGTGCCTTGCCTTATTGCCGTTGAGCAAGATGCTTCCGGCAACGCGCATGAACTGGCGTTATCTTACGCTTGTGGTGTTGGCGGCGGTCGATCAGGGGTGATTGAAACTACATTCCGTGAAGAGTGCGAAACTGATTTGTTCGGTGAACAGGTTGTGCTTTGTGGCGGTATCGTTGAACTGATCCGCGCCGGGTTTGAAACCCTCACAGAAGCTGGATATGCGCCTGAAATGGCTTATTTCGAGTGCTTGCACGAAGTGAAATTGATTGTGGATTTGATTTATGAAGGTGGTATCGCCAACATGAATTACTCAATTTCCAACACGGCCGAATGGGGCGAGTATTCCTCTGGTCCACGTATTATTACAGCTGAGACCAAGGCAGAAATGAAACGGGTATTGACCGACATTCAAACCGGCAAGTTTACTTCCGAATGGATGCAGGAATGGCATTCCGGTGCGGCCCGGTTTAAGGCCACGCGTCGTTTGCATGACGAACACCCGATTGAAGAAGTTGGCGAAAAACTTCGTGGCATGATGCCTTGGATTAAAGGCAACGCACTGGTCGACAAAGACAAGAACTAAATTGGTTTGCGCTCACGGCTATTCGTGCTGCGCACGGCCTGCGCGGGTAAACATAACAAAAGGCCGCCTCATATGAGGCGGCCTTTTGTTTTAATTTGTACCTTTGCTTAACCGTAAGGTGAGCGGCAATAACGGCGTCCGCCACGATAAGGTTGGAAGGTGTTGTCGTAGGCGCGGTAAGAGCGATAACGTCTGAAGCACCATTCTTCATGGGCATCTCCACGATAAACCGGACGCGGACGGTAACGGCGGTCATAACGACGGTCATAACGACGGTTTGAATTCGCAATTGCACCACCAATAATCGCACCGCCAATTATGCCGGCGGCTACACCTGCTGCAACGCCTCCTCCGTGCCATCTTCTGTGCCTTGCATCAGCATCGCTGAATGAAAGCACTACAATAGTCCCGGCAAGTAAAGCTGCCATGGACAGGGATAGAAATTTTTTCATTGTTCGTTCCTTTCCAAAATCCCCTTCAATTTCCAATTGTTACTCTGATTACTGCTAAGTGCAAGCCATAACGTCAAAAATTGACAATTTGAAGGTAATTGAGCGGTTAAGCCCTATAAATTGCGGGGCTCATTTTAAAGTGCCTACCTGCGCCTATCTGTGATGGCGACGATTGTGGCGATGTGTATGGCATTTGTAGATGCGGCCTCTGCTGTTGCGGTGGCAATGGCGATGCCTGTGGCGTGTGGCACGAGAGCCCGATACAATCGCACCTCCTATAATTGCGCCAGCAATTATGCCCGCTGCAACGCCTGCGCCGGAACGGTGGTGATGACGATAGTTACGATAATGAGCATTAGCCGTTACAAATGATGACATTACAAAGAATGTTGCCAAGGTGGCAGCAAGGCTTGCCGATGTTAGTTTACTTGCAGATAGAAGTTTCATATTTTCTCTCCTTAATAATTCAACAACCAGCCCCTCATTTTCATATGCCGGTTGCTATTCGCGGTAATCTAAGTGCTTCAAATCACTTGGTATGTGCTATTGGACACACCTGAAACATGAGCCAGATTAATTATCCTTCGCCCTTTGTTGCTTTGGGTCTGCTTTATCCGCATAAAGCAAGAATTGCTAAATCGGGTATTTTCCCGGAAGGAATAGTTAGACCTAATGACTTTGCGAATAGCCACATTTAATGTCGAAAACCTTATGGCCCGGTTTGATTTCTCAGGGTTTACGAACGAACGCTACCGTGATCGAACCATTGCTATGATGAAAGTGGAGAGCGAAAGTCAGTACCGCGATCTGGAGCGTTCCCGCGTAATTGCCCATGCTGATGATACACGTCAGATGACGGCGCTGGCAATTGCCGATACTTTTGCAGATATTATTTGCTTGCAGGAAGTGGAGAATTTGCATGCCTTGGAGGCCTTTGAATATGGCTATCTCTATAAGATGACCGGCAAAGGCTACCGCCAGAAATTTTTGATTGAGGGTAATGATTCCCGTGGCATTGATGTGGCCGTCATGGCGCAGGAACGCACCGCAAGTGGTGAAGAAATCGAATTTATCAAAGCAACCAGCCACGCAAAACTTACCTATGAAGATTTGGATATTTACAATTCAGCTTTGGAAGAAGTGGGTGAAAAAAAGCATGAAAAAATATTCAGGCGCGACTGTCTTGAGATTGATTTCAAGATTGGTGGTCGCCCTTTAACGCTTTATGTTTCGCATTTTAAATCAATGGGAACCTACAAACGCAATGTTGTTGGGCGTGATTATACCATGCCAGTTCGCCAGGCTGAGGCGGCGGGGATACGTAAAATTATTGAGCGCCGGTTTGGCAAAGGAAAAACCGCCAATAAACGGTGGCTGATTTGTGGTGATTTGAATGATTATTCCTCGCGTTTGGTCATCTCTGGTGATCGACAAAAGGGATTTGAATTTGACAATGTTAAATCTGAACATAGTGGTGTTGACCCACTGCTTGATGGAGATTTTTGCGTCAATCTGATGGAGCGGCGGCCCGATGATAATCAATGGACATTGTTTCATTCTCGCGGGCTGGACGAACGTCACCTTTGCCAGTTGGATTATATTTTGGCATCTCCATCGCTTGCCCGCCTGAATGCCAATGCGAAGCCTGAGATTATCCGTTCTGGCCAACCGTGGCGCACACCCTTTCCCAAAGGCCAGGAAGTAGAACGATACCCCCGCACGGGCTGGGACAGACCCAAGGCCAGCGATCACTGCCCGGTGGTGGTTTCACTGGATATGGTTTAGGTCTTACATCTTTGGTGCGCATTAAATGTGTTGTTACTATCAGGCCAACCATGAACAGGAATATTGATTTATGCTCTCAATTTTTGAAATTGCCGCAATGCTGCTTGCGCTTTCGGCATTTTTTGGCTGGTTTAACAACTATCTGTTGAAGCTTCCGCATACCATTGGCCTTTTGCTGATGGCGCTGGTGGCATCTATATCTTTGCTATTGCTCGAGTATTTCATTCCATCGGTTGGGATCACTGATACTTTGCAGGCGGTCATTGGGCAAATTGATTTCTACTCAACTGTAATGGAGGGCATGTTGGCATTTCTGCTGTTTGCTGGTGCTTTACATGTCGATATTACCTATCTGCGCAATCAAAAGTGGGCAATCGGGTTGATGGCCACAGGCGGTATATTGATTTCGACCGCGTTGATTGGCACTGGTTTCTGGCTGGTAACAGGATTGTTGGGGCTTCAGGTGCCATTTTTGTGGGCGCTGGTGTTTGGATCACTGATTTCGCCAACCGATCCGGTGGCCGTATTGAGCTTGTTAAAATCAGTAAATGTACCGCACTCAATTGAAGCTAAAATTGCAGGCGAATCACTATTCAACGATGGTGTTGGTGTCGTGCTGTTTACGATTCTGGTTGCCATTGCAATTGGTTCTGCGGAATTGGATGTGGCGCATGTGGCCGAATTGTTCTTTGTTGAAGCGATTGGAGGCGCAGTATTGGGGCTTGCAACCGGTTGGCTGGCCTATAAGGCCATTGCCACAATTGATGAATATTCGCTGGAAATACTTGTAACCCTTGGTGTCGTTGCCGGCACCTATGCGCTGGCGCAGCGTTTTCATCTTTCCGGCCCAATTGCGGTTGTGATCGCCGGTCTGTTCATTGGCAATCATGGCGCACGCTATGGCATGAGTGAGGTTACACGCGGTCATTTATTTGGCTTTTGGCAGTTGATTGACGAGATGTTGAACTCGGTGCTATTTTTGCTGATTGGGCTGGAGATCTTGATTTTGCAAATGGAGCCTTCCTTTGCCTTTGTTGCAGCCGCCACTATTCCTCTTGCATTGGCAGCCCGGTATATTTCTGTTTCATTGCCAATAATGTTTTTGTCGATCCGGCAAACCTTTGATAAAGGCTCAATTCCTGTACTCACCTGGGGTGGGTTGCGTGGCGGCATCTCGGTCGCCCTGGCGTTGTCATTGCCGGATATTCCGGAAAAGTCGCTGATATTGATTGCGACCTATGCGGTGGTGCTGTTTTCGATTGTCATTCAGGGGTTGACTGTCAAAGCTGTGGTTGAACGATTTGTAGATCCGAAATTGCTGTAAGGAAATAATCTGTGCAACGTCGCTATGTGATATTAGATGTATTTACCCGGCAGAAATTTGCTGGAAACCCGCTGGCGGTGGTGTTGGATGGTGCGGGGCTCAATGATGTTCTGATGCAAAAAATTGCCGGCGAGTTTAATCTCTCCGAGACCGTGTTTGTGACATCGGTTGATCAGCAAAACAAGTCAGCGAAAATCCGGATTTTCACGCCCTTGCATGAATTGCCATTTGCCGGTCATCCGACAGTTGGCACCGCCACCTTGCTGGCGCGTGAATATTTTGCCGGTGAAGCTGACATCAACATTACATTAGAAGAAGAGATCGGTCCGGTTCAATGCCGGGTAAACATTGGTGAGGACACCTCATATTCTCAATTTACAATGCCGCAATTGCCCGAATGTGTGGGGGAGTGTGGGCCGATTGAAATTATTGCCGATGCTTTGGGGCTTTCGGTTTCCGACATTGGATTTGATGGCCATAAACCGCAACAGTGGTCGGGCGGTGTTCCCTATAGCTTGATCCCGGTTTCCTCAATCGAGGCGGTTCGAAAAATTGAACCAAACGGGGCTATATGGGCCAAAGCATTTGGCGAAGGGCACCATAATAATGCATTTGTGTATTGCCGTGAATGCGATGATGCATCCCATCAATATCATGCCAGAATGTTCTGGCCGGGGGCAGGGGTTCGTGAGGACCCGGCAACTGGTTCAGCCGTTGCTGCATTTGCGGGCATTGTGCAACAAAATGATAGTCTTGCCGATGGGAGCCATAGAATTGTCATTGAGCAAGGGTATGAAATGGGGCGCCCATCTTTGATTGCTCTGTCGCTTGAAATACGAGAGGGAAGTATTGCTCACGCTATGATCGGTGGTAACGTTGTTGAATTTGCACGCGGAATAATTAGGGTCAGGACTCATTAATTTAATACAATTCTGTTTGAAAAGAAGTATTCGAATGAAAGCAATAATGCGCAAGGACAGGTTGGTACCTTTTCGAGTATTTATTACTTTCAGGCGTGTGCTTCCTTTCAAACCCTTTGGGCTCGGGTAATTTGATCGATGAATACGTCGTAATATCTTGAAAATATTGATATTGTCTGCGATATTTCTTCTATTCAGCAATCAAATTACCGAGCGCAGAATGGATGAAATTAATGGGTCCTGACCCTAGCCAATAACCTTGATAAGTCGGGGAAAACAAGAATAACTTGATGAAAACAACAGGAGAGTGAAAATATGAAAACCAAATTGATTGCGGCGTTTGCCGTTTGCTCAATCTTTGCAGCCCCTGCTATGGCTGAAGACATGAAAAGCCTGGCGATGGAAGGTAAGGGCGTCATTAAGGCTTTTGCCGGTACACTGAAGAAAGAGCTTGTTGGTGCGATGAAATCTGGCGGTCCGACCAAGGCTGTGAAGGTTTGTAATATTGCAGCCCCTGAAATCGCCAGCAAAATATCTGCTGACAAGGGATGGACTGTTGCGCGCTCCAGCCACAAGCTGCGTAACCCTGCAAATGCGCCAGATGACTTTACCCGTGCTGTGATTGAAGATTTTCTCGCTCGTGAACAAAGTGGTGAAAAGGCTGTTGACCTGGTGAAAACTGCGATCGTAGACGAAGATGGCAAGAGGATTTTTCGCATGGTCAAGGCCATTCCAACCGGTGGCTTGTGCCTGCAATGCCACGGCGGTAAATCTGTATCTGCTGAAACAGTGGCTGTTTTGAAAGAGCATTATCCTGATGATCAGGCACGTGGGTTTAAAGCCGGGCAGATGCGTGGCGTATTTACATTGCAGAAAGTTTTAAGCCAATAGAGCCGATAATTCCGGTGGGCTGCTGTCTGCTGCGGTTGATGGCCGTTCGCCAAATGTTGATAGCGGCCTAAGCTACTTTAACATGGAAGCATGTCAGGCCACGAATTGTGGCCCGGTGCTTATGCACCGCCCCAGCGGAGGCCGGGCGCAAGCCCGAATGGCCGTGAGCGAAAACAAACTTGAGCGATTCAACCAAATGATGAAACGCCCTAAAGAGGAAAGCAATGATGATAAGAGGGTTTGAAAAGTCGCAATTTTCATCCGATGCAATTGATGGAAAACCCGCAACATTTGATGTTTACACAAAGGGCGAGGGGCCTGTTATCGTGCTCATTCAGGAACTTCCTGGAATTGGCATGGAAACTATCAGACTGGCTGACCGTTTTGTTGAAAAAGGTTTCAGGGTTGTTATGCCCCACCTGTTTGGGCCGTTGGGTCGATTATCATTTGCCGGAAATATTGCTCGTATATTCTGTATGCGACGAGAGTTTTCTATCTTTGCTAAAAACAAGTCAAGCCCCATTGTTGAGTGGCTCAAGGCGCTTTGTCAGGATTGCCGAGATAAATATAATGTATCCGGTGTCGGGGTGATTGGCATGTGCCTCACGGGCAATTTTGCAATTTCCCTTATGGCGGATGATGCCGTGTTAGCAAGCGTGGCCTCGCAGCCCTCATTGCCGCTTTTTTCGCAATCATCATTGCATATGTCGGATGAAGAAATTGCAAAAGTTCGAGAACGGTTAGAGGAGCATGGGCCGATGCTCGCCTATCGGTTTAAGGGTGATGTTTTGTGCACAAAATCTAAATTTGATGCGCTGGACAAGGCGTTTAATGAGGGCAAAGAATGCGTTAAACTGAACACGCTTAAGGGTAACAAACACGCCATCCTCACGGTACATTTTTCTAACCGGGAGGGGTCTCCGACTGAAGAGGCTCTTGGTGAGATATTTGAGTACTTTTCCGAAAAACTCGCATCCTGATTTGAGTTGATCAGATTGTGTACGGGGCGGCTATGAGCCGCCCCGTATTTGTAAGTTTAATATACTTATTGGATTTTCAGGATCGTTTTTGCGTCCATAAGCTCTGCCACGCATCCGTCTTCATCACCAGCAGCTTGCTTTTCGGCAGCGGCTTTGGTTGCAGCTTCCACCTTTTCCTTATCTTCATCTGATAATTCGGCGCCCGGGGCTATCGTTTTAACATTTTCGATATCCTGCTTACAGTCGGCCAGTGCGGGCGTTGCTGCAAAAGCGAATGCGACCGCCATTGATGCGATGAGGGTTTTATACATGGTGTTGATTGAAATATTCATGATGATCTCCATTTTTCAATAGGCCGCTTTTTGCGACAAGGGATCAATATCTTGATAATCTGGAATATTGATGTCATAAATGTGAACAATATTGGGTAAACTATGTTGTTGTTGTGTATTTTATTTATATACATTAGTAATGCTGGATCAAATTAACATTATTAACATCAAGATATGTGTTTTGTTGTTTTATTTGTCGACCGTTGTTCAATTTATATTTCAATACTGTTTGTTGTAGTTTTTTTGTGATAAATCTGGCTGGCTGTTCATTCTTCTGGAGAATTGATAAACTGGAAATAACCGGGAGAACTATCATGAGTGACACTTCACAATCGAACAGGGCAATTGACCTGCTGTTGGCGGAATATGGCGAAAGTCATCAAAATCCAACCAATAAAATGATACACTGGATTGCGGTTCCAACCATATTCTGGACCGTTGTTGCTTTTCTCTGGTCACTTCCGGTTCCTGCGTTTATGGTATCAATGCCGATGGTCAATTGGGCAACAATCTGTTTGGCTTTGATGGTTGTGTATTACGTAATATTGTCGGTGCCGCTGGCGATTGGAATGTTGGTTTTTTCGCTGTTCTGCATTGGCGGTATTTTGATTTATGAGGCACTTGTAAGTTCATTTCCGCTTTGGAAAACAGCACTCATTTTGTTTGTAATTGCCTGGATTGCGCAATTTTATGGGCATAAAATTGAGGGCAAAAAACCATCATTTTTTAAAGATATACAGTTTCTTATGGTTGGTCCGGCCTGGCTCATGGCATTTGTTTTTCGTAGATTTGGTATCGGTTACTAAATACCTTGGGCGTCTGGTCCTCATCGGCCTTGAGCGATACGAGTAATTGGGTGCTGGACAGAAATGAGTGCCGGGTCTATATCAGCCATCGTATGAAGATTGATTTTTAATTTTCTGCATGGGCCGTTAGCTCAGTCGGTAGAGCAGCTGACTCTTAATCAGCGGGTCGTAGGTTCGATCCCTACACGGCCCACCATTTTCCCTATCTCACGGCAGTTTCACTTCGTTCACGCCTGCGATGGCGCAGGCTGTTCGCCTGGCAGCACTTGTGCTGCTGTTTTGGTTCGAGGTTTCTCTTTCCAAGCCCACCAAAATTCGCATAGTATCTTGTAGGCTTTCAATCTATGAAGCAAGGCCTCGATTGGTGCTTCCCGAGATACCTGATATTGTTTAAGTTTATAGGCGTACTGATTTGATTGATTTTGCAGATATTCAACGGCTTTTAATAATCAAGCATGGGGCTTTTGGAGATGTTATTCAATCCTTTGGAGCGATTGAGGACATTCGTGAAAATTTCGAGAATGCTCATATCACGGTCCTAACAGAGCCTGGGTTTAAAAAGATTTTTGAGCGATGTTCATTTGTTGATCAGGTAATGGTTGATGCCCGCTATCCGCACTGGCGAATAGACAAACTTTATGCATTGAAACAGGGCTTTGCAGAAATTGCCCCGGAATATGTCGTGGATTTGCAAAATTCTGCACGGACCGCCTTTTATCGGAAATATTTGTTAGCCAAACCGGAATGGTCATTTATTGCCAATGCCAGAAATGCAAAGACGAAATATCCAAAATGTCTTCCAAGTCTGGAACGTCTGGCCGGTCAGCTGGCTGATTCGGGTTTGCGTTTGAACAAAACCAAAACCCCCGACATTTCCTGGTTGGCAAATGATGTCTCCGGTATTTTGCAGGCGGAGAACGTAAATGTACCTTTTGTCACTTTGATTCCGGGCTGCTCTGCCAAGCATCCAAAAAAGCGCTGGCCCTATTATGCCGAACTGGCAGAAAAGCTGCTCGATGCGGGGTACGATGTGGTGGCAGTTCCGGGACCAGATGAGATAGAGTTATGTACAGCCCTGCCGGGTAAGACCCTCACAGGGGCAGGTTTTTTGAACTGGTTTGATCTGGCGGGCATATTGCAAAAATCGGCGTTTGTGGTTGGCAATGACACCGGGCCAACACATATTGCCGTCAATCTTGATGTTCCGGGCCTTGCATTATTTGGGCCGCATGCATCGGCCCATTCTACTGGAATACTCGGGCGGAAGATGGAGGTTTTGGAAGTGGATGACCTGACGGCGCTTGACGTTGATACAGTTTTTTCCAAAACCATTGAGCTGATGGCTGTTCATTCAAAAGAAGTGTAGGATTTCTCTTCGATAATTGATGAGCCGGCAAGCAGGTTGATTTCTTTTTTCAATTGGGCGCGAATGTCATTTTCGCGATAAACGGCGCGCGCGAGGGTAATGAATTTATCACCAAAATCTTTGTCGGCCTCACATTGGCGAATGTCATCTTCAATTTCCCAAAGCGCCTCGTTGACGGATTTCAGTTTGGTTTCCAAAACCTGCATTTCGGCAGAATTGTCGATGTGGCGCTTATGGGCGTCCAGCAATACGCTGAGTTCATGGTTGATATTTTTCAGCTTCTCAGGATCAGAAATCCGTTCTGACTTGATCTTCAAAATGGTGATTTTGTCGATCATCTCGCCGGGGCCAACTTCAAGCAAAATAGGTTTTGGTGTGGTGTTCATTGATCGGGCTTTCGCAATTCGAGAAACACTCGACCGGTACATGGAAGAGTGAGTTAAGTTACGGTCTCATAAACGAATTTATTAGAGGCATCAATTGGCAGAAATTCAAATGATGCAATAAGTCGACCCGATTATTCTTTATGTGTATTAAAGCCAAAATAATTGCGAATTGCCGCAATGATGTATACTGGTTTTGCAGGAATTATGATTTCGCCCATAAAGTGCTATCTGTGGTCATTTCTGACTGTAAATTTTAACTGTAAATTGCATTTCAAGAGCAGTGAATGTTTTTAAAACTGACCGAACCAATAAAGGACTGGTTGCTTCGTCTCCCGCGTTTGCAGAAGCGTGTCATCCTTTTAGTCAGTGATTCTGCGATCATTTTCATTGCCTTGATGTTGTCATTCTATCTTCGCTTTGGTTTTCCTTTTATTCCATCTCAGGTTGGCGAATGGATAGCTGTGATTTCGGCACCGATAGTTGGGGTTGCCTGTTTTACATTTGCCGGTGTCTATAGGCGAGTGACGCGATTTGCCGGACAATCCGGCCTTAAAAGAATTATGGCCGGAGTGTCCCTGATGGTGTTGATCTGGTCACTATTGGTGTTTCTGCTGGGCATTGATATTCTTACAATTCGCGGCATTCCCCGATCGGTGGTGGTTCTCCTCTGGGCGATTTCCTTTTTGTTTATTTGGGCCAGCCGTGAGGCTGCGTGGTGGTTTCTGGGGACTTCGCGGCGGATCAAAGACTTGGAGTTTGAAAACCCTGAAAATACCGAAAAGAAGCGCGTGCTAATATGGGGTTACAGTGAAGCTGCGCTGTTGTTGGTCGATAGCCTACGATCTATTCGGAACTTTCACCCCGTTGGAATTGTTGACGACGACGAAACGCTGCATTACCAGAAAATTGATAATATCAAGATTTACCCTCCCGCATCCTTGAAAAACCTGATTACTGAAAAACGCGTAACTGAGGTGTTTCTTGACAGTCAGATTGTTCCTCGGGAAAAACGCTTTGAGATTGTTCGTCAATTTGAATCCCTGCCGGTAGTATTTAAGGTGCTACCATCGGTGCAAGACATCGTAACCGGTAAAATTGCGATAGAAAGTGTCAAAAACATCCGGGTTGAAGACCTGCTTGGGCGTTCTGCCGTATTGCATTCGGGCGAGTTGTTAAAAGCCAGTGTGGAAGGCAGGGTGATAATGGTAACCGGGGCGGGAGGCTCAATCGGATCTGAGCTTGTTCGCCAACTTGTGCGTCTTGCGCCCAAAAAGCTGGTTTTGTTCGAATTATCAGAGATTGCCCTTTATGATATTATGGCTGAACTGGATGGGATTTTTGAAGATTTCAAAGATCCGGCTTCAAGCCTCTACGGGTTGCACAAGCCGGAAATTGTTGGATTGATTGGATCTGTCGCCAATGAGCTGGCGGTAAATCATGCGATCAAGAATAATAGTGTTCAGATAATTTATCATGCTGCGGCCTATAAGCATGTGCCGATTGTTGAAGACAATCCGGTGCCGGGTCTTGAGAACAATTCTATTGGAACATGGACGATTGCCCAGGCTGCATTGAAGCATTCAGTAGAAAGGTTTGTTCTTATTTCAACTGATAAAGCAGTTCGTCCGACAAATATTATGGGCGCAAGTAAGCGATTGGCCGAAATGGTTCTTCAAGGAATGGCCGCGGAAAACAACGGGAAAACAATTTTCTGTATGGTTCGATTTGGTAATGTGCTCGACTCGTCAGGATCAGTTGTTCCAAAATTCAGGAAACAGATCGAGAGTGGTGGGCCGATTACCGTTACCCATCCCGATGTGATTAGATATTTCATGTCTATTCGAGAGGCGGTTGGGTTGGTAATTCAGGCGGGCGCTATGGCGAAGGATGGTGTGATATTTGTACTTGATATCGGAGAGCCGGTAAAAATTCTGGAACTGGCACGAACAATGGTTCAATTGGCCGGGCAACGGGTGAGGGATGAAAATAACCCTAACGGGAATATTGAGATCGTATTTACCGGCTTGAGGCCAGGTGAAAAACTGTATGAGGAACTGCTTATCGGCGATAATACATTACCAACGGATCATCCCAGAATTTCGCAACATGACGAACCCTTCCTGCGTTTGTCAGAGCTTGATATTCAATTAAACAAGTTGAAAAAGATCATGAAAAACCATGATACAAAAGCTATTAAGCAATTGCTTGGAGAATTGGTTGAGGGCTATGTGAGCAGTGATCGAAGGTAGAATCAATTTAGAGGCATATCCAAAACAGGTCGAGTGTATTGGCCATGAATATCGTTTGAGGAATTGATATTGCATCTGTAGCATGATTGCTTCGGTCAATTGAACTCGATTGAGTCAGCACAATTATCAGTAAATGTAAGGGAAATAATGGCCATTGTCATTACCGGTGCTTCCGGATTTGTAGGACGCAATATTATACCTGAATTGAAAAAGGCGGGTGAACAATTATTGCTGGTCGGGCGTAATGTTGAGCAATTACGCAAGCAATACCCGTATGCTGAAGTCACGTCCTATGACCAGTTTTCCAGCGCGGCCAGGGGATATGACACGCTTGTTCATCTGGCTGTGTTGAATAATAACAAGGATGGCAGCCTCGAGCAGTTCAGGAAAGTCAATGTTGAACTTTTAAAGAATGTTGTGGATCAAGCTATTTTAGCCGGTGTGAAAACCCTGATCTACACATCAACACTGCTTGCGGATAATTCTGCAAATTCCTCCCATTATGTCCAAAGCAAGCGTGAAGCTGATGAGTTTCTGCAAAAAGTTAATGGATTGGCTGTCGTCAAGCTGAAATTACCGTCTGTATATGGGGCAACATTTGCGGGAAAATTGAGGGTTTTAAACAAGATTCCAGGATTATTACGCCCGGCGGCTTTTGATGTTCTGGCCTCGTTTAAGCCGACAGTCCGGGCAGATTGTGTTGCGCAGGCAATATTGGTGTTCGCAGGGACGAGGGAAAACAGCGAGCAGATATTGAGCGACAAACAGTTTGGAAATTTCTTTTACGCCTTTATTAATCGGTCGATGGATCTGGTTTTTGCCGGAACCATTATAGTCTTTTTTTGGTGGTTCTTATTGTTGGTTTGGCTGGTGGTAAAAATTACATCGCCTGGTCCGGGAATACTTTCGCAGGTTAGGGTTGGCAAGGATGAGAAGCATATTGTGCTTTATAAATTCAGGACCATGAAG
>Ga0256839_1000140_pt1 | contig 95814 bp, 79 predicted proteins | sample 354166metaG_FD_185968 | JGI IMG/M metagenome (GOLD analysis project Ga0256839, IMG submission 185968) | Hydrothermal vent microbial communities from Mid Atlantic Ridge, Atlantic Ocean - 354-166 | ecosystem: Environmental > Aquatic > Marine > Hydrothermal vents | place: Atlantic Ocean: Mid... | reverse complement strand
CCTGATCGTGCGGGATCTCTTCCAGGTCATCCGCTCGTTGCGGGAACGGGGGACCACGGTGCTCCTGGTGGAGCAGAACGCCCGAGCAGCCCTCCACCTGGCCGACCGGGCCTATGTGCTGGAGACCGGCTCCATCGTGCTGGAGGGCCCGGCCCAGGAGCTCCTGGAGGACGAACGGGTGCAGGCCGCATACCTGGGAGGAGGCAGGGCCTCATGAGCGAATCCCCGGTCGTCACCGAGATCCACGGCCCGGTGGGCCTGATCCGGATCCACCGCCCCAGGCGGCTCAACGCGCTGAACAGCCAGGTGATCCGCGGCATCGTGGAGGCTGCCGAGGCCTTCGACGCGGACCCGGCCATCGGGGCCCTCGTCCTCACCGGCGACGAACGGGCCTTCGCGGCCGGCGCGGACGTGCAGGAGCTCTCCGGCGCGACCCCCGTGGACCAGATCCTGGGCGAGCGGCGTCGGCTCTGGCGCCGTTTTCGGGCCGTGCGGCTCCCCATCATCGCGGCGGTGTCTGGCTGGTGCCTGGGCGGAGGCAACGAGCTGGCCATGGCCTGTGACATGATCGTGGCCTCGGAGACAGCCCGGTTCGGCCAGCCCGAGGTGAACCTGGGCATCATGCCCGGGGCCGGGGGCACCCAGCGGCTGGCCCGGGCCGTGGGCAAGGCCATGGCCATGGAGATGGCCCTGAACGGGCGCCTCCTCTCCGCCCGGGAGGCCTACGACTTCCACCTGGTGAACCGGGTGGTTCCAGTGGAGCACTACCTGGAAGAAGCCCTGAAGCTGGCCCGGGAGATCGCGGAACGAGCTCCCATCGCCGTGCGGCTCATCAAGGAGGCGGTGAACCAGGCCTTCGAGACTCCCCTGAGCGATGGGCTGGAGGACGAGCGACGGCTCTTCGCCCTCCTCTTCAGCACCGCGGACCAACGGGAAGGGATGGCCGCGTTCCTGGAGAAAAGGGCTCCCCGGTGGCAGGGGCGATAGCCCTGGGAGCCCCGACACCGGGACCGGCCTGCCCTCCTCCAGGAACAGGGCAGGGTCGGACGGACGCCCATCCCCCGCCAGGGCAGAGGCCTCCCCAGGGGAATTCCCCAGGCGTGTCCGCCCACCCCTTGCCCGTTCGCCTGCCCATCGGGTACCATTGAGACATGGTCCGTGGTCAACTCACCCTGTTCGGCGACTTTCGGCTCACCCTTGCAGAACCGGACAGCGACGCCCGGCAGAGCTGGGGACCTCGACGTCTGCCCCTGCTCCTCGCGTATCTGGCCCTCCACCTGGACCGTCCGCTGGACCGAGAGCATGTGGCCTTCCGCCTCTGGCCCCAGGAACCCGAGCCCGCCGCGCTGGCCCACCTGCGCCAACAGCTCCATCAACTGCGGGCCCTGTTGTTGGACCACGGATGGCCGGCCCATCTCCTGGAGAGCGGCTCCCGCCACGTCCGGCTGCACAGCCATCCCGCCCTGCGCATCGACGCCTGGCGTTTCCAGGAGCTGGCGGAACACCCAGAGGGGTGGGATCGGGCCGTGGCCCTCTATGCCGGAGATCTCCTGGAGCCCCTGGGCGAGTTGGACTGGATCCTGCCCCTGCGCGTTCGGTTCCGGGAACGGGTCCAGCAGATGTTGCTCGCCCTGGCCCAGGATGCCCTGCGCCGGTGTGCGCCCGAACAGGCCAGGAGCTACACGGCCCGGCTGTTGGCCCTGGACCCCCTACGGGAGGACGCCCACCGGCTCCACATGGAGGCCCTGACGGCCGCAGGGCGTCGGGTGGAGGCGCTCCAGCACTTCCAGGAGCTCCATCGACGCATGGCCGAGGAATGGGGCACCCAACCGGGACCGGCCTTGATGGCGCTGGCCCAGGCCCTGCGAAACGGTCGACTCCATCCAACCCCATCGCCCAGACCGTCGGGGCCCCTGGGATGTGTCTCGCCGCCCACGGCGGCCCGGCTGGTAGGCCGGGATCGGGAGTGGATGGAGCTGGAGCGGGCCCTGGCCAGCGCCCGGCGCGGCCAGGGCAGCGCACTGGTGGTGGCCGGGGAGAACGGGCTGGGACGTACCTATCTGGTGGAGACCTGGTTGGCCCACCGTCGGGAAGCGCTCCGGGTGCTGCGGGTGACATGTCACCCAGGCCAGCCGGCCTCGGAGGCCTGGGTGGATCTGGTGGCCCAGCTCCAGGAGCGAGGCCGGCCGCCCGAGGGGGAGCGGCCCGTGCGCCACCCCATCCGCTGGGCAGCCCGACAGCTCCTGGCCCGGGCCCGCCATGGCCCGGTTCCCGTGGCACTCTTCGTGCAGGACCTCCACCATGGGGACGCGAACACCTGGGAGGCCTGGGCATACCTGGCTGCCCGCTGTCACCGCATCCCGTTGGTGTTGGTGACCACGGTCGCCCCTGCCGCCCTGGACAGCCCAAACCGCCGCCACCTGCGGAGCCTCCGTCGTCGGGGGCATGTCCGCTGGCTTCCTCTGCGGGCTCTGGAACCGGAGGAGACCGGCACCCTCGTCCGCCTGTACCTGGGCCGCACCCCTCCACCGGCCTTTGTGGATGCCCTCCATCAGGTCAGCGAAGGCCATCCCTACTTTGCCGTGGCCTACATCCAGGCCATGACGGCCGAGGATGTGGGGGCATGGCGCCTCCCGGCCATGCCCCCCTCCGTCCGCCAGGTCCTCGTGGATGTGTGGAGCGCCCTGCCCCCCGAAGCCCGGTCCGTGTTGTCCGCCGCGCTGGCCCTGCCCCAGCCCTTCGAGTGGCCCGAACTGATCCAGGCCACCCCCCACATGGACGATGGGGCCCGGGTGGCCGCCCTGGAGCAGTGCCTGCGTCGAGGTGTCCTGAAGGCCACCGATGAGGGCTACCGGGTGGCCCACAACCAGATCGCGGCCCTGCTGCGGTTGGAGCAGGGACCTGGGTAGGGGAGCCGCCCCCGGGCCCTTCCCTGGATGCCTTCACCGTTCGTGTCCATGTCGGACTCTATCCATGTCACACCCTATCCATGTTGCACCCTGTACGGAGCATCCCATGAACCGACCTGCTCTGGACTATCCCGACTTTCGCCACATCCTGTTCGAACGACGGGAACCCGGCATCCTGTGGATGACCTTGAACCGCCCGGAGGTCCTCAACGCCGCGGATGAACGCCTGCACACCGAACTGGTGGAGGTGTGGAACACCGTCCACCGGGACCCCACGGTCCGGGTGGTGGTGGTCACCGGCGCGGGGCGGGCCTTCTCCGCGGGCGGCGACCTGCGGATGGTGGAGAACGCGTACCGCGATTTCCAGGAGATCGCCCGGATCTTGGACGAGGCCCGAGACCTGGTCTACAACATGCTTCACTGCGAGAAGCCCATCATCTCGGCCATCAACGGGCCCGCGGTGGGGGCCGGCCTGGTGGTCGCCCTCCTGGCCGATATCTCCATTGCCTCCGAGAAGGCTCGCCTGGCCGACGGCCACGTGCGCATGGGGGTGGCGGCCGGAGACCATGCGGCCATCCTCTGGCCTCTCCTGTGCGGCATGGCCAAGGCCAAGTACTACCTGATGACCTCGGACTTCATCGATGGCCGGGAGGCCGAGCGCATCGGGCTGGTCAGCATGTGCGTCCCCCACCAGGAACTCCACCGACGGGCCATGGAGGTGGCGGTGGACCTGGCCACCGGCCCCCAGTACGCCATCCGCTACACCAAGCGGGCCCTGAACCAGTGGATCCTCCAGGCCGGCCCCATCTTCGACCATTCCCTGGCCCTGGAGATGTTGGGCTTCTTCTCCGCGGACATGATGGCCGGGGTGGAGGCCCTGCGTCGCAAGGAGAGGCCCCGCTATCCCTCCGGGGCCCAGGAGGAGGGATAGAACCGGCCTCGGGATCGAGGACCTGGCTGGGCGGTGCCAGGTGTCCAGGCCCGGGGGGCGTTCCAGGGGCCGAGGATGTGTAGGCGAGGTTACGACGCTGGATGGGAAACCCGGATAGGGTACCGGGTGTGGCGCATCGGTTCCAATCATCCCCGTTGGGACCCATTCCCAACCCATCCAGAAAGGACAGACCCTCATGGACATCCTCAACCGCCTGGCTCCCTACGCCCATTGGCTGTTGCGCATCGCTCTGGCCTCGGTCTTCGTGTATCACGGAGGGCTCAAGATCGCCGATCCCGGAGGAGGAGCCATGTTGGGCTACGCCTCCACCCTCTGGCTCCTGGTCGGCCTTCTGGAGGCCGGTGGCGGGCTCCTGGTGGTGGTGGGCGGGATCCTGGGAGGCCCTGGGGATCGGCTCACCCGGCTGGGGGGCGCCATGCTCATGGTGCCCATGTTGGGCGCCATCACCCAGGTGCACTGGGGACGGTGGTCCTTCGTTCCCACCCCGGACTACCCCATGGGCGGCATGGAGTTCCAGACCACCTTGTTGCTGCTGGCCCTCTTCTTCGTCCTGGTAGGCAACGCCACCCAGGAGCGCTCCCTGCCGGTGCAGGCCCCTCGATAGGCGGTCCTCGGCATCCCGCCCCCCACGTGTCTATGGGTAAGGGAAGGGGGTCCCCTCCCTCAATCTGGGGGAGGCCGGGAGGGGGTCCCCTCCCCCACCCTGGGGGAGGCCGGGAGGGGATCCTCAACCGTGAAATCTACCCCCCCGTGTGCCTCCCCTGGATAGCCCCACATCTCCCTTCCATGGTACAATATCCCCACCTGTTCGAGGCCTTCTAAAGCGTTTTGGTGCGCTGCGGTCCGGTTGTCATTGGAGAAGGGAGTCGACACCCGTCATGGACGCCACCCCTGTTCCCACCGATGTTCCCAGCGAATCCTCTCGGCCCACGGCAGGGCCGAACGGCCATGGCCGCGCCCGTCGTGAGCGGACCCGCGCCGACATCCTCTTCGATCGGGAGGCCATCACCTTCGACGACGTCCTGTTGGTCCCCGGCTACGCGGAGGTCCTGCCGGCGGACGTGGACCTGAGCGTCCAGCTCCATCCTCGCCTGGTCCTGAACATCCCGGTGCTCAGCGCGGCCATGGACACCGTCACCGAGGCGGAGTTGGCCATCGCGCTGGCCCGGCAGGGTGGGTTGGGCGTCATCCATCGCAACATGTCCATCGAGCGCCAGGCCCAGGAGGTGGACAAGGTCAAGCGGAGCGAGAGCGGGATGATCGTGGATCCCATCACCCTGGGGCCCGACCACACCCTGGCCGACGCGGAGGCGGTGATGAGCCGCTACCATATCAGCGGGGTCCCCATCACCGACGAACAGGGCCGTCTCCTGGGCATCCTCACCAACCGGGATGTGCGCTTTGCCACCGACTACAGTCGGCCCATCCGGGAGTACATGGTGTCGGAGAACCTGATCACGGCCCGGCTGGGGACCACCCTGGAGGAGGCCAAGGCCATCCTCCACCGGTATCGCATCGAGAAGCTGCCCCTGGTGGACGAGCACGGCTATCTGAGGGGCCTGATCACCTACAAGGACATCCTGAAGAAGCAGGACTACCCCTACTCGGCCAAGGACGAGCGAGGTCGCCTGCTGGTGGCCGCCGCGGTGGGGGTGGGGCCCGAGGCCCTGGAACGGGCGGAGGCCCTGGTGGCCGCGGGCGTGGATGCATTGGCCGTGGACACCGCGCACGGCCACAGCAAGGGGGTGGTGGACACGGTCCGCGCGCTCCGGGCCCGATACCCGGAGATCCCCATTCTGGCCGGCAACGTGGTCACCGCCGCGGGGGTCCAGGCCCTGGTGGAGGCCGGCGCGGACGTGGTCAAGGTGGGGGTGGGCGCGGGCTCCATCTGCACCACCCGGGTGGTGGCCGGCGCGGGCATGCCCCAGTTGACCGCGGTGGCCGAGTGCGCGGAGGTCGGCTGGCGGCTGGGGGTCCCCATCGTCGCAGACGGTGGCATCCGCTACAGCGGCGACATCACCAAGGCCCTGGCCGCGGGCGCGTCCGCGGTGATGCTGGGGAGCCTGCTGGCCGGGCTCCACGAGTCGCCGGGGGAGATCGTCATCCGCGAGGGGCGTTCCTTCAAGGAGTATCGGGGCATGGGCAGTTTGGGCGCGCTGAAGGGCCGGGCCGCAGACCGGTACCAGACGGGCCAGCGCGACCACGGCGCCTCTCCGGACCTGGGCGGCAAGCTCGTGCCCGAGGGGATCGAGGGCCAGGTCCCCTACAAGGGCTTTCTGAAGGACTTTGTCTTCCAGCTCATGGGCGGCCTGCGCAGCGGCATGGGGTACGTGGGCGCGGCCAGCCTCTCGGAGCTCTGGACGAAGGCCCGCTTCGTCCGCATCAGCGGGGCCAGCTACCAGGAAAGCCATCCCCACAGCATCATCATCACCAAGGAAGCGCCCAACTACCAGCTACGCCCCTAGAGAGGATCGGGACATGACCGTGACCGCTGTGGTCGGCGCGCAGTGGGGAGACGAGGGCAAGGGGCGCGTCATCGACTACCTGGCCCAACAGGCAGACATGGTGATCCGCTTCCAGGGCGGGGACAACGCGGGCCACACGGTGGTCAACGAGTACGGCCGCCACGCCCTCCACCTGATCCCCAGCGGCATCTTCAACCCCGCCACGGTGAACATCATCGGCACCGGCTGTGTGGTCAACCCGGCCGCGCTCCTGGAGGAGATGGCCTCCTTGGCCGCGGCCGGCGTCTGCCTGGACAACCTGTGGATCAGTGCCCGGGCCCAGATGCTCATGCCCTACCATCGGGTCCTGGACGGGCTGGAGGAGGCCGCACGGGGCAAGGACACCATCGGCACCACCAAGCGGGGCATCGGCCCCGCCTACGCGGACAAGGCCGCCCGTTCCGGGCTCCGCATGGGCGATCTCCTCTCGCCGGAATGGCTGGAGGCCCGTCTGGACAGCGCCCTGCAGGTGGTGAACCGCAAGCTCCAGATCCTGGGCGGAGAGCCCCTGGACGGCCGGGAGCTCTACAACGCCTGCCTGGAGTACCGGGAACGCCTGGCCCATCGCATCGTGGACACGGTGCCCATGGTCCGCACCGCTCTGGAACAGGGCCAGGAGATCCTCCTGGAGGGGCAGCTCGGCGTCATGCGGGACCTGGACTGGGGCATCTATCCCTATGTGACCAGCAGCAACCCCACCGCGGCCTACGCGCCCGCGGGCGCGGGGCTGCCGGCCGGGGCCATCGACCGGGTCATCGGCGTGGTCAAGGCCTACAGCACCGCGGTGGGCGACGGCCCTTTCCCCACAGAGCTCCACGACGAGATGGGGGAACGGTTGCGGGAGATGGGCCAGGAGTACGGGGCCACCACCGGCCGCCCCCGACGCTGTGGCTGGTTCGACGGGGTGGCCATCCGCTACGCGAGCTGGCTCAACGGCATGACCGGCCTGGCCATCACCAAGTTGGACGTGCTGGACCGGTTCGAGGCCCTGCACATCTGTGTGGGCTACCGGCTCCCGGATGGCACCGTGGTCACCGACTCCATGCCCGACACCCCTTGGCTCTTCCAGGTGGAGCCCATCTACGAGGAGTGGCCCGGGTGGATGGCACCCACCTCGGCCTGTCGCTCCTGGAAGGAGCTCCCCGAGAACGCCCGTCGCTACTGCCGGCGCATCGCGGAGCTGGCAGGCGTACCCATCGCCTACATCTCCGTAGGGCCCGAACGGGACCAGATGTTCCGGGTCCGGTGAGCCATGGCCCCCCGGAGGGGGCAACGGCCTGGGCCTCATCTACCCGTACAGATCGGGACGCCGGTCCTGGAAGATGGGGATCTGTTCCCGAAAGGCCTGGACCCTGTCCAGGTCCAGGGTCACGGTGAGCAGGGCCTCCACATCTCCGCCCTCGATCAGGGTCTCTCCCCAGGGATCCACCACCCCGGACGCGCCGAAGAATGCGGTGTCCCGGGTGGTGCCCACCCGGTTGCAGGCCGCGACAAAGCACTGGTTCTCGATGGCCCGGGCCCGAAGCAGCGTGCGCCAGTGCATGCGCCGGGGATAGGGCCACTCCGCGGGGACCAGGATCACCTGGGCTCCCTCCAGGGCATAGCGGCGGCTCAGCTCGGGAAAGCGCAGGTCGTAGCAGATGGAGAGGCCCATCACCCCCCAGGGCGTCTCCACCGTGGCGGTCCGGTCCCCCGGCGCCAGGTAGAGGTGTTCATCCATCAGGCGGAAGAGGTGGACCTTGCTGTACGCGGCCGCCAGGCTCCCATCCGCCGCGTAGACGGCCAGGGTGTTGTAGAAGCGGCCATTGCGGGCCTCCAGGAGGGAGCCCGCCAGCCACACCCCATGGTCTCGGGCCATCTGGGCAAAGCGGCCGAACCAGCCCGGCTCTTCCGGGGAGCGGGCCAGAGGCGACGCGTGCTCGGCCGCGCGCTCCAGGTCGTAGGCCGTGCTCCACAGCTCCGGCAAGAGCACCAGATGGCTGCCCCGCCGAGCTGCCTCCGCCACGAATTTCTCGGCTCGGGCGAAGTTGCCGGCCGGGTCCCCCAGCCGGCAGTCCATCTGTACCAGGGTCAAGGTCAGCTCTGCCACCGTTTCCTCCCTTCCTCGTCCCCTCTTCCCATCTGTCCAAGGTCTGTCCAAGGGGTCGATCTTTCCAGGGGGGCCTATTCCTCGGGGGGAAGCTCCTCCACACTCGCTCCCGGGGCCGGCCCCGCGTACTCGCCCAGCCGTCCCGGGAGCTTTCGGCTCCGAGCCGGCCGCGGGGAACGCGGGAAGCGCTTCGGGGTGCCCCGATGGTCCAGGCCCGGTGCGGACTGGAGGGGCAGCCTGTGGCCTTGGGGGGGGCGACGTGTCGCCCGCCAGGCCATCCCCAGCCCCACGACCACCAACAGGAGCGGCCACCATCGCCACCAGAGGTTCTGGCCTGTGCGTCCCAGCCCCGACAGGAAGATCCCGAAGACCACCAACACCGAACCAGGGATCAAGGCCCACCACAGCCGACGCGCCTGTCCCAACATGTAGAGGAGGAAGAAGACCAGCCCCAAGCCCACGAAGAGGACCGTGCCCAGGGTCTCCGGCCGTTCCGTGCGGCTGCTCAGCCCGATGACCCCTCCCAACACCAGCATGAACCCGCCGGGGATCACGGCCCACCATCGCTCCTCCCGGTCCAACAGGTAGATATGGAAGAAGGCCAGGGCCTGGCCCACGAAGAGCAGGGCACCGGTGAGCCGGGGATCCACTCCCGGGACGGTGGTCAGGTAGACCATGCCGGCCAGGGCCAGGAAGGTCCATCCCGGGATGAGGCGCCACCAACGTTCCCGCCGGGCCAGGTAGCCGCCGAAGAAGCCCAGGCCGGCCCCGGTCAGGAGCCCGGCCAGAAGGTACTGGGCTGTGGGCTCCCACGCGGCGAAGATGCCGAGATTGAAGAGGAGCAGGGCTACCCCGCCCAGGGCCAGGGCCAGGGCCCAGAGCAGGTGGGTGGTACGGGCATCGGTGGAGATCGGTCGGGGCATGGAGGGCTCTCCTCTCGGGTCAGGGGAGCTGGGCGGGCATGGGTGGGAGCTGTTCCACCACCCGCCGCAGCGCGGTCTCCAACACCTGGACGGCCTGCCAGTACTCTTCCAGGGAGAGGTGCTCGTTGGGCGTGTGGTCCAGGGTGGAATCGCCGGGGCCGTAGGCCAGGATGGGACAGCGCCAGGCCGGCCCGACCACGTTCATGTCGCTGGTGCCGGTCTTGACCACGAAGGCCGGGCGTGTGCCCTTCACCTGGCGGATGGCCCCCAGGAAGGCCCGGACCAGGGGGCTGTTGCGCGGGCTGCGCCAGGCCGGCTCGTAGCCCTGCAGACGCAGCACCAGCCGGCCACGGCTGCCCGCCACCGTCAGCTCCACCGGCCGGGCGTCCAGGGTGCCCAGAGGGGCCGGCAGCGTCGGTACCTGGTCCGCGGCCATCCGTTCGCCTGCCCATTCCAGCAGGTGGGTGGCCAGTCGATCCACCGGGAAATCCGGCGGGAGGCGCAGGCCCATGCGGGCCTCCACCCGCTCCTGCATGGCCTCGTCCAGCCAGGTGCAGATGTGGCGCAGGCTGGGCTGGAGCTGCTGGAAGGCCCGGGGGCGATCCCGGTTGAACGCGTCGGCCCAGGCGGTCAGGCGGTTCCAGATGTCCACGGGCACGGTGGCCACGCCCGCGTCCGGCCCCGCGGTGTGGGCCATGGCCTGGGCGGCCTCCACCCCCACCAACAGGCGGCCCTTGTAGCCCAGGGTGAGGCGGGAGCCACCGCTGGGCTCGCCGACGACACAGGCCGCGGGGACGGGCTCCTGGGTGCCGTTGAACCGGTCTCGGATGGCCCGGGCTCCCCGGCTGGTGGCGCTCTCCTCCTCCACCGCGCCCACCACCACCAGGCGGACCCGGGCCTCTTCGGCCCAGGCCGGGCCCAGCCGGGCGGCTCCGGCCACGAAGGCGGCCAGGGGGCCCTTGGCGTCCACGCTTCCCCGGCCGTAGAGGACCGGTCCCTGGGGGCCGTCCTCCACCCGCACGGGGATGTGGCCAGGGACGGTGTCGATGTGGCCCAGGAGCACCATCACCCGGGCCGCGTCCGCCGGCCCCAGCTCGCCCACCGCGTTGGACACCGGATCCAGGTAGGCTCGGGAGAAGCCGGCCCGACGCATCTGCTCCACCAGCCAGGCGCTGGCCTGTCCCTCCTGGCCGCTGGGCGAGGGGATGGACACCAGGCCCCGCAGCAGGTCAACGGCTGCCTCGCGCTCCATGGGCAGGGGGCTCCTGTCGGGCGTGTGCCACGGCGAAGGGCTCTGGGGCGAGGCCTTTGGGCCTTCTCGGAGAGGCGGCCTTTCCGAAGGGGCTCACCCCGGGCCGGCCCCTGGGGCTACTCCAGGCTGTCCAGCAGATCCCCCAGTTCATCGCTCCACACATCGTCCAAGGGCATGAAGGGGCGCTCGGTGAAGTCCTCCTCCAGTTGGCGGAGATAGGCCCGGACGTTGAGCTGGGGGGCCTGTTGGGCCAGCTCCTCCATCTCGGCCTCCATGGCGGCCAGCAGTTCGTCGCTCCTGTCCCGGAGGTCCGCGAGGTCGATGCCCAGGCCGAACATGTGGTTGAAGCGGCGCAGGATGTCGTACCAGGCCTTGTAGTCCTGCTCGATGCGGATGCCGCCGTGGGGGAGGAAGACCACCTGGTCGAAGTCATAGGCGGGGACCATCGCGTAGAAGGCGAAACACTCGATGCCCTCCAACATGGCCCGGTGGATCAGGTAGGTGCCGATGGTGGCCCCGCCCTGGTAGTTGGAGAAGCGGACCGCGTAGGGCTCCAGTTCCTCTCGTAGGTGGGGCAGGCTGTAGACGCAGGCGATCTCCCGTTCCTTGTCGTAGGGCATGGCCCCGTACACCCCGCCCACAATGGCTACCCGGCGGATCTCCAGGGCCCGCACCACGGCGAAGAAGGCCTCCGCGTACTCCTCCTCGTTCATGTGGGGTTCGTCGCCCCGAAAGATGACCAGGCCCTTGTCCTCGCCCACCGGGTGGTAGTAGAACTCGTTGCGTTTGCCCTGGAGCTCCTGGATCTGGCCCTCTTCCAGGTGGACGAACGGCCGGAGCAGGTGGTGGGTGCCCGGCACCTGGAAGAGGTAGAAGCCCTCGGGGGCGATCTCGCCGATGAAGTGGGCCGAGAGCCGTTGGACCAGGTACTCGGGCAGGCCGGAGGAGACGTTCCCCGCGTCGGCCCACTGGTCCCACCCCGCGATCATGACCATCTCGGTGGCCTGGGGCAATTCGTGTAGCTCGAATGTGCGCGCCATGGGGTGTCCTCTATTTGACCAAGAGCACCGGGCAGGGGGCCAGGATGGCCACCTTGTAGCTGATGGTGGCCCAGCCGGTGGTGGGGTGGCTGGGATCGACGCGATGGGACGACATGATGACCAGATCCACCTGGTTCTCCTCCACGAACGCCAGGATGCCCTGGACACGCTCGCCGAAGCGGATGGCGCAGGTGACGGGCACCGCCGGGGGGTGGGAGGCCGGGATGAGCTCCCGGCATTGGCCCTCGGCCCGGCGTTCCAGCTCGTCGTAGAAGGCCTTGAGCTCGCCGTGGCGGGTGGTGCCGGCGATCATCTCGATGACGTGGAGCAGGATCACCTGCCCGTTCCCCGTCCGGGCGATCTCCACGGCCATCTGGATGGCCGGCCGGTTCTTCTCGGTGAGGTCCACGGGCACCAGGATGGTCTGGAACATGGGTCCGGATCCTCCACGCAGGTCTGGCGGTCTGCACAGCTCCGGAACAACGAGCACGGGCCGAGTGTGCCGATCCCCGGCCGTGTCATTGTACCACGCGTTGCGCGGAAAACGGATCCCCCCTGGCCGGGCCTGTGGATCCGAAGGGCCTCCGGGACATCGGTCCACGGCCAACCGTCCCGGTGTCTTGCCGGGATGGGAGCATCGTGGGGCAGGAGTGGTCCTGTCGATCTGGCCCGCCGGGGAGATGGTCGGTGGACAACGATCTCGGACCACGCTCTCCCCGGTGGGTTTGCCCATCTTCGCTCCCGTGTGTTAAAATGTCTGCTGGCCTGCGGCGAGGGGACTCCCGGTCCCCTCGTTCTTTCTGTTCACAGCAACCGGGCTGTGGGCGTATTCCAGAGAAAGACGAAAGGAGAGACCCGCGGATGGCCGATACCAACAAGCTGCGTGAGTACGAGCTGGTCTACATCATCCAGCCCAACCTGGACGAAGAGCAGATCCGATCCCTGGATGGGCGTCTGGCCCAGGCGGTGGAGCGGGCCGGTGGCCGGATCACCGGGACCGAGATCTGGGGCCAGCGACGTCTTGCCTACCCCATCCAGAAGTTCCTGGAGGGCTACTACATCCTCCACCTGTTGGAACTGCCCCCGGAGGGCGTGGCCCAGGTCGAGCGTTCCCTGCGGCTGAGCGAGGATGTGCTCCGCTACCTCATCGTGCGCACGGACGAATGAAGCGATCATCCCAGCGGTGGATGCAAGGAGAGGGACGACCATGAGCGAAGAGATCCGCAACCCGGAAGTGGAGCCCGAGCAAGAGGCGCCGGAGGCCCAGGCCGACACGGAGGCAGCGTCCGAGGCCCCAGGCCCGGAGAGCGAGGCCGGAGAGGACGTGGAGGCCCTGGAGGACGAGACCATTCCCCCCGCGGACGAGCTGGACGTGGAGGCCCTGGAGGAGGAAGAGGCCGAGGAGACAGGACCCACCCTGGTGGAAGGGCCTGCTTCCTTCGCCAGCACCCGAGAGGGGCGTCGCCGCAGTCCTCGCTCCGTGGGCCAGGAGGTCCGCCTGGAGGACATCGACTACAAGAACGTGGAGGTCCTCAGCCGTTTCGTGGACAACTTCGGCCGCATCTACAACCGGCGCAAGACCCGGGTCAGCGCAAAGATGCAGCGGCGGGTGACCAAGGCCATCAAGCGGGCCCGCCACCTGGCCTTGATGCCCTACACCTACGACCATATCCGAATGACCCGCAGGCGCTAGGCAGGATCGGGCCATGGCAAAGCGCAAGAAGCGACGACGGCAGGAGGAGCACAGGCCCGAGACCCGCAAACAACAGCGGCTCCGTGCCCGGGACCGAGAGCGCAACCGGCGGCTGGTCCTGGGCGTGGGCTCCGCGGTGGCGGTGGCCCTGCTGTTGGTGGTCTTGGGCCTGGTGAACGAGCTGTGGATCAAGCCGAACCGCGCGCTGGCCCAGGTGGCGGACCGGAGCATCATCACCCGAGACTACGTGAAGCGACTCCGGCTGGAGAAGGCCCTCCTGGAGGAACAGCTCCTGCAGCTCCAGCTCTTCGAACAGCAGTTGGGCAACCAGGGGTTCTTCACCAACCAGATCATCCAGATCCAGTCCCTCCTGGCGGACCCCCTGACCCTGGGGACCCAGGTCCTCAACACCCTTATCGAGGAACAGGTCATCCGCATCCGGGCCGAGGAGATGGGGATCGCCGTCACCGACGCCGAGGTGGAGGAGGCCCTGCGGGAGGAGGTGGCGGCCCTCCAAGGGGCGCTGACCGTGCCCCAGGCCACGGCGACGGCCCAGGCCGCGGTGGAGGCCACGGCCACCGCCGCGCTCTTCACCCCCACGCCCACCCTGGCCGCCGAGGCGATCCTCACGCCGACCCTGGAACCGCCCACACCCACCCCGCGCCCCCTCCTGGACGACGCCCTCTACCAGGAGGGGCTCCGACAACTGGAGCAGCGCATCCAGGAGGAGGCCGGCATCACCCTGGCGGAGTACCGGGAGATCGTCCGGGCCCGACTCCTGCGCCAGAAGCTTCGGGACCGGATCGGGGAGGAGCGGGTCTCCCCCACCGAGGAGCAGATCCGGGTGCGCCATATCCTCGTCCGGGTGGACGAGACGGCCGAGCCTGAGTCCACGGAGCCGGTGACAGCCACCCTGGGCCTGACCGAGACCCTGGAGCTCACGGCCACCCGGGCCCTCACAGCTACCGAGACGGTGACGGCCACCCAGGCCCTCACGGATACCGTGGCCCCGGCGACGGAGCGGGGACGGACCGACGCCGAGGCGCTGGCCCTGGCCCTGGAGATCCGCCAGCGTCTGTTGGATGGCGAGGACTTCGCGGAGCTGGCCCGGCAGTACAGCGACGACCCGGGCAGCGCGGACCAGGGCGGCGATCTGGGCTGGGTGGGCCGCGGCCGTTTCGTGCCCGAGTTCGAGGAGGTGGCCTTCCAACTGGAGGTGGGAGCCCTCAGCGAGCCCGTCCGCACCCAGTTCGGCTACCACATCATCCAGGTTCTGGAGAAGGACCCCGAGCGGCCCAAGGATCCCGGCCAGCTGGAGCAGGAGAAGGATCAGGCCTTCCAGGAGTGGCTCCAGGAACAGGTCCAGTCCACGGAGATCCGCCGCCCGGACGACCTCCTGTCCGTCATCCCCGACGACCTGTGAGGCCGGAGAGTTCCGGCAACCTCTGGCCTTCCCCCAGGGGGCGGTGGGACGGCAGCACCGACGGCCGTCCTACCGCCCCCCAGGGGGGTGGCCGACCCCCCTCCGAGGGGCTTCCTGTACCAGCCCCAGAAGCTCCCGAATCCGCAGGGCCAGCTGCCCGAACGACTTTTGGGCCACCACGGCCACGTTCCGGGGGCGGGGCAGGTCCACCGGCACCTGGGCCACCATTCTCCCCGGCTGTCCCCCAAGCACCCATACCCGATCTGCCAACAGGACTGCCTCCTCGATGCTGTGGGTCACCATGAGCACCGTGGGACGGTAGCGGGCATGGAGGGCCAGCAGCTCCAGGTTCAGCCGCTCCCGGGTCAGGGCGTCCAGCGCGCCGAAGGGTTCGTCCAGGAGGAGGACCTCCGGATCCCGGATCAGGGTTCGCACCAGAGCCACCCGCTGGGCCATGCCGCCGGAGAGCTGGGCCGGATACGCGTCGGCGAACTCGGCCAGGCCCACGGTCTCCAGCAGGTGCAGGGCCTTCTCCCGCTCCGGGGGGCCGATGGGCCCTTGCAGCTCCAGGGGCAGCAGCACGTTGTCCAGCACCGTGCGCCAGGGCATGAGATTGGTCCGCTGGAAGACGAAGCCGATGGCTGGATGGGGCCCGGTCAAGGGCTCTCCGTCCAGCAACACCTGGCCGGTCTCCGGCCGAAGCAGTCCACCCGCGATGCGGAGCAGGGTGGTCTTGCCGCTGCCGCTGGGCCCCACGATGCACACGAACTCCCCGGCCGCCACCTGGACGTGGACCCTGGCCAGCGCGGGGATGGGGCGGGGTCCACTCCGGTAGGCGTGGCTCACCCAATGTAGTTCCAGCACGGGAGGGGGGGAGACGTCCTTCACGGCAGGAAGTCGTGGGTGTAGAGGCTTTCGGGATCCACCCGGACGTCGACGAAGCCCAGTGTCTGCATGAGCTCGGCCAGCCGTCGCCATTCCTCCGGAGTGGTCTCCCCCAGGCGCAGGCCCGGTCGGGCTTGCCAGTAGTCCAGGGAGGCGTCGAAGACCGCCCGGTTGATGGCCCGGTTCTCCCCGCCCGCCTCGGGGACGAACCGGAGCGCGATCTCGAAGGCCTCGTCCGGGTGCTCCAGAGTGTACTGGAGGGCCCGGAGGGAGGCCCGGACCATGCGGCGCACCAGCTCGGGCTCCTCTTCCAGGGTCTGTTCGTTGGTGACCAGGCCGTTGGCCGGGATCTGCACATATTCGTCCAGGGGGATCTGCACCACCGCCACGCCCTGTTGGGCCAGGATCACGGGGCCGTTCACCGCGTAGTCCACTGCCGCGTCCACCCGGCCCTCGGCCACGGCCTGGGCCTGGGTGAAGCCGATGCTCTCGAGCTGCACGTCCTCCTCCCGCAGCCCTGCCGCGTCCAACAGGACGCGGAGGGCCACGTAGGTGGCGCCGAAGGGCCCGGGAATGCCGATCCGCTTGCCGGCCAGGTCCTGGGCCGTGCGGATGCCCGCGTCTGCCTTGGCGAAGACCACCACGGGGTAGCGGGAGTACCAGTTCATCACGTAGCGCACGGGCAACCCCTGGGCCCGTCCCAGGACCACCTGGTCGCCGCTGCCGATCATGAAGCGGAGCTCTCCGGTGCCCACGAGCTTCAGGTAGTCGTTCTCGAACCCGTAGGCCAGGCCCAGATCGATCCCCTCTGCCTGGAAGAAATCCTTGGCGATGCCGGTGTAGAAGGGCGCGAACTGGACGTTGGGGATGAACCCCACCCCCAGGGAGATGGGCTGAGGGGTCGGGGCCATCGCCCTGGGGGTGTCCGGAGGGGGCGTTGCCGGCGCCTGGGGAAGACATCCGGCGCTCCATAGGGCGGCCATCAAGGCCAACAGGGGCAGGAGACGGACTCGCGACATGGGGGTCCTCCGGATCGATCATGGGGGCAGCGGACCTCGGAGACGGGGGCGCTTCACCGCCCGATCCGCTGCCACTGCAGGAACACGTGTTCCAACATCCGCACGCCACCGTAGAGGAGTTGGGCCACCAGGACCAGGCTGAACACCGCGACGAAGATCATGGACGTGTCCAACACCCCTCGGCCCAGGTTGATCAGGAAGCCCAGGCCCACGTCCGCGCCGACGAACTCGCCCACCACCGCGCCCACCACAGAGAGGAGCGCGCTCAGCCGGAGCCCGCCGAAGATCACGGGCAACGCCGCGGGCAGCTCCAGCTTGAAGAAGACCTGTCGGGGAGTGGCCTGCAGGCTGGTCATCAGGTCCCGGAGATCGGGATCCACGTTGCGGATGCCCACCACCGTGCTCACCAGGGTCGGGAAGAAGACGATGAGCGCGCACACCAGCACCTTGCTCACCAGGCCACTGCCGAACCAGATGACCAGCAAGGGCGCGACGGCCACGATGGGGACGGTCTGGCTGGCCACCAGATAGGGCGAGAGGAGGTGTTCCAGGGCAGGGTGTTTGCCCAGGAAGTAGCCCAGGACCAGGGCCACGCCGATCCCCAGGAAAAGCCCCAACAGGATCTCCAGGAGGGTGGCCTGGAGATGGCGCCACAACAGACCCTCCACGGCCATCTGCCAGGCCTTTCGGGCCACCAGTCCGGGACCGGGCAGGATGAAGGGAGGATAGTCCTGCCAGCGGACCAGTGCTTCCCACAGGCCCAAGGCCCCGGCCAGGACCAGGGGAAAGGTCGTCCAGCCCAGATGCGCGGTTCCCCTCCCCAGGGCTGGCCGGGAATTCGGGGAACCGGGTTGGGAGTTCCACAGAAAGCCGGCATCCATGGCGGATCTCGCTCCTCACGCGTTGCGCCCCGAAGTGGCGACACTTCGGGGCGCGGGCATGGGCCAAGGGGCCGTGCAGACGATCTCCACCCGCTTGCCCAGAGCAAAAACCCCGAAGTACACACCAGGTACCTCGGGGTCTGGGCACAGCAGCCCGCGGGCAGACGGCATGGCCACCTGCCTGCATACCTTCTCCCATCCGGACTATACCGTCGGCGTCGGATTTTCACCGCTCTCCTGCTTCGGCGACGTCGGGTCGCCTCCGCTCGCAGGCTTACCGCTCCCATGGGGAGCGGATCACTGCCGGTCGGGAATTGGGGCCGGAAAGCCCCTCACCCTGCCCCGAAGGTATGGTCTATGCAGTTGTCTCGGCTCCATTATAGAGGGGGGATGGGGGAAGATCAAGAAATCGCGGGGCCGTGTTTGTCGTGTCCGTCCTGGGCGCTCCCACCCTGCTGCCGTGTGGGGGAGGGGACCTCTCGGATGGGGCTCGTGCCCCACCCTGGAGGAAGGACCAGGCAGGACAGGTGAGCAGCCCTCCGAGGACGGCCCCTGGGTGTCCTGGGAGGGCCCGGGATCGGGGGGCTGGACCGAGGTCATGCGCCGCGCTCAGGTGGAGGCGGCGTCTCCGGGGTCCTCGAGCTCCTGGGGCAGGGTCGCGGCGTAGGCCTCTAGCTCGGCCCGTTCCTGGGGGGATAGGGTGGTGCGGAGGGCCCGATCCAGGGCCCGGGTGGCCAGGGCCCGCTCCCAACACGGCCGGGCCGGATGGAGGTATGCACCCCGGCCGGGCAGCTTTCCCCGCGGATCGACCTGGACTCCTTCCGGGGAGCGCACGATCCGGATCAGGGCGCGTTTGCCGGCTGTCTGGCGACAGGCCACACAGGTCCGTATGGGGACATGTTTCCGTCGTGCCATGGGTTCCAAGGGCTCCTGGGCGGTCTGAAACTCCTGGAGAGCGGCCCGGGCGCTCCCGGAGATGTCCGCCAGGTGTTCCGGCGCACACCGGGAGCCGTGCGGAGGATGGCCGCGCCGCCCACCGGCCTGGAAGGCGCCCGCGGAGGCTGCGGCCGGCCCGACCGCAGCCTCCGCTCCACCGGCTCAGTCCAGCTGGAACTCGTCGTCCTCCTCGGACCAGTGGGGCTTGGGGCGCTTCTTCCGCTTCCGGGCCTTCTTCGCGTCGGCGCTCTCCTCCTCCCCCTCCTCCTCGTCCTCCAGGCCGGCCAGCAATTCGGCGGGGACCTCCATCTCCTCCAGGTCCACGGTCTTGCGTTGGGCCATGCGTTGGCGCAGCATGTCCGCGGTGATCACCTCGGGCAGGGCGTCCTCCTGAGGCGCGGCCCTCTCGGGGGCCTGTTCCTCTTCGGTGGGCTCCGGCTCCTCAGAGGGGGCCTCGGTGGCCTCCAGTTCCTCGAAGCTGGGCAGGGAGGCGATCTCCTTGGTCACCGCCTCCTTGGCCCGTTCGAACGCGTCCAGCGCGGCCTGGGAATCGGCCTCCTCCTGGGCCTCCACCTGTTCCAACAGGCTGCGGGTCTTGCTCCAGACATCTCCCTGCTCGGACAGGGAGGGGAGGGGCGTCTCGAAGGGAGCGCCCTCCAGCATCTCGGCGGCCCGGTCCAGGGCTGCGGTGTCTGCTTCCTCGAGCTCGTCTCGGAGGAGCCGTTCGGCTCGGGCCATCAGGTCCTCCTGGGCGGCCAGGGCCGCCTGTTTGGCCTGCTCCATGGCCAGGACGTCCAGCCCTTCCTCCCGGGCCTCGGTCTCGCTCTTGATGTCGATCCGCCAGCCGGTGAGCTTGGCCGCCAGGCGGGCGTTCTGGCCCTCCTTGCCGATGGCCAGGCTGAGCTGGCGGTCGGGCACGATGACGATGGCCGTGCGGATGGGGCCGGACTCGTCCAGCAGTACGTGGAGGACCTGGGCGGGGCTCAGGGCGTTGGCGATGAAGCGTCGGATGTCCGGGCTCCACTCCACCACGTCGATCTTCTCCCCGGCCAGTTCGTTGACGATGTTCTGGATCCGGATTCCCCGCATGCCCACACAGCTGCCCACCGGATCCACTCCGGGCACCGTCGCGGTCACCGCGACCTTGCTCCGGGCCCCGGGTTCCCGGGCAATGGCCTTGATCTCCACGGTGCCATCCCGGACCTCGGGGATCTCCTGTTCCATCAGGCGGCGCAGCAGGCCCTTGTGGGTGCGGCTCAGCCGGATCACCGGCCCCCGGCTCTGCTTCTGGACGTCCACCACGTAGAGCCGGATGTAGTCGCCCCGGCGTAGATTCTCCGAGCGGATCTGCTCCTCGCGGGGCAGGATCTGCTCGTAGCGGTCGCCGATCTGGACGGTGACCGTGCCCGAGGCCGTGTCCACGCTGCGCACCTGGGCTGTGATCACCTCGCCCACCTTGTCCGCGAAGCTCTCGTAGACGGTCTCCCGTTCGGCCTCCCGGATCCGCTGGAGGATCACCTGCTTGGCGGCCTGGGCCGCGATGCGTCCGAAGTCCTTGGGCTGGTGGGTCTCCACCCGGATCACGTCCCCGACCTGGGCGTCGGGCTGGATCTGCCGGGCCTCCTCCAGGGAGATCTCTGTGTTGGGATGCAACACCTCCTCCACCACCTCCCGCTCGGAGAAGATGCGCATCTCGCCGGTGGACCGGTCCACCTCTGCGGTGACGTTGGCGGCAAAGCCGTAGTTCCGCTTGTAGGCCGAGACCAGCGCGTCCTCGATGGCCTTGAAGATGAGCTCCTTGTCCAGTCCCTTGTCCGCGGCGATCTGGTTGATGCTGGCAATCAGTGCTTTGCTCATGGTCTCTTCGGTTTCCCTCGTTCCTTCTGCCTCTGTCCGGGAAGCTCTCTGCCGGGCTCCCCGGGATGCCCTGTACGGAAAAAGCCCGCGGCCCCACGAAGGAGCGGGGACGGTAAAAAGAAAAGTGGGGAAGCTCCCCACTTTCGGCCCGGTATCAGAGGTGAAGGAGCATTCTCCTTCCACATCTGCTATTATAGCACGAGGTGCCTCGGAGGGCAAATGGACCCGATGGGCCGATACCGGCCCGTTCCACCGGTGGGCGGCTCAGCGCACGGGCACATGGTAGCGGGCGACGATGGCCTGGCCCGGCCCACTGAGGACGAAGTCGGTGAACTCCCTGGCCGGCCCGCTGTCCTCTGAACGGCGGAGCAGGAACAGGGGCCGGGCCAGATGATAGCCCCGGTCCCGGATCTGCTCTGGGGTGGGGAGGCGGCCCTCCAGGGCCAGGACCTTCACCCCTCTCCCTTCCAGGGCATCGGAGCGGGTATAGGCCATGGAGACGTAGCCGATGGCCTGGGGATGGCCCGCGACGTAGTCCACCACATCCCAACTGGTCGGCATGACCACCGCGGTCAAGGAGACGGGCTCCTGTCCCATGACTCGGGCCTCGAAGAGGGCTCGGGTGCCGCTGCCGTCCTCCCGGCTGACCAACCGGATCTCCCCCGGCTCGCCCCCCACATCGGCCCAGTCCAGCACCCGGCCGCTGTACAGATCCCGGAGTTGGAGCAGGGTGAGCGCGTCCACCGGGTTGCTCGGATGGACGACGATGGCGATCCCGTCCAGGGCCACAGGGATGCGGTGGAGGCCCGAGGGGATCGTCTCGGGGGAGGAGATGCGGGTGCTGGCCGCCAGGTCGATCCGGCCTTGGGCCAGCCACTCCTCTCCCAGAGTGCTGCCTCCGCCCCGGATCTGGAAGTCCACGTTGGGATAGCGAGCGGAGTAGGCCTGGGTGAGCTCCACCAACACCGGGCGCATCTCCGTGGAGCCCGCGAGGGTTAGAGTCACCGGTGTGGGGCGCGCGAGGCCGGTCTGGACGCATCCGGCCAGCAGCAGGAGGCCCAGGAGGAGGGGGAGGGAAAGGAGACGGAGACCGGACACCATGGTCCACCCCTCTCAGCGGAGCCAGAACAGGGACAGGAGGCCGGCCCCGGCGCAGTAGATCGCGAAGAGGTACAGGCTGTGTCGGCGCAGGTAGTGGAGGAGGAAACGGATGGCCAGGAAGCCTGTGAGGGCGCTGGCCAGGAATCCCACGGCCAGTACCGGAAGCTGGCGCCCCAGGCCCACCGGATCGCCGGCCAGGGCATCCGCCAGCTGCAGGACCCCTGCGGCGAAGAAGACCGGTGTTCCCAGCAGAAAGCTGAACCGCGCTGCGTCCTCGCGACGGAGACCGCGGGCCAACCCCGCGGCGATGGTGGAGCCGCTTCGGCTGATCCCCGGCAGCAGGGCCAGGGCCTGGGCCAGGCCGATGAGGAGGCTGTCCCTCCACCCCAGCTCCTGGAGGGAACGCCCCAGCCGGCCCTGCCCCCACAGCTCGCTCAGGGCCAGGATGCCCGCGGTGACCAGGAGGAAGGTGGCCGCGCCCCGAGGAGAGCCGAACAGGGCCTCCAGCGGATCCTTGAAAAGGAGGCCGAGACCCACCGCGGGCAACGTGCCCAGGAGGATCAGCCAGCCCAGGCGGGCCATGGGATCGGCCAGGGAGCGATGTCGCAGGCTGGCCAGGCTGGCGGTGATCACGGCCCACAGCTCGTGGCGGAAGAAGACGACCAGGGCCGTCAAGGTGCCCCAGTGGAGCATGGTGTCGAAGAGGAGCCCCTTGTGGGGCCAGCCCAGAAGGGCCGGGACCAGTACCAGGTGGCCGCTGCTGCTGACCGGGATGAACTCGGTGGCGCCCTGGACCACGCCCAGGACCAGGGCGCGGATCAGCTCGTCCATGAGGGCTCTATCGGGAACTCAGGGATTGGAGCCGTCGGCGTCGTTGTTCGTGGCGGACGGCCTGATCGGGGATGGTGTACCGTTCCAGGAACCCGGCCCGGAAGTCCGCGAACCGGCCCTGGGCGATGGCGGCCCGGATCTCCTGCATCAGGTGGACCATGAAGTGGACGTTGTGGATGGTGAGCAGGCGGAGGCCGGTGATCTCCCTGGCCTTGACCAGGTGGCGGAGGTAGGCTCGGCTGAAGGTACGGCAGGTGTAACACGCGCAGTCCTCCTGGATGGGGCGAGGGTCCTCGGCGAAGGCGGCGTTGCGCAGGTGGATGCGGCCTGTGGGGGTCAGCGCGGCTCCGTTGCGGGCGATCCGGGTGGGCAGCACACAGTCGAAGAGATCGATCCCCCGATGGACCGCCTCCAGGATGTCCTCCGGAGTGCCCACCCCCATGAGGTAGCGGGGGCGGTCCGGTGGCAGAGCCGGGCAGGTCACGTCCAGGGTGGCGTACATCTGTTCCTTGGTCTCGCCCACGGCCAGCCCACCCACAGCATAGCCGTGGAAGTCCAACTGGGCCAGGAAGGCCACGCTCTCCAGCCGCAGGTCCGGGAAGATGCCCCCCTGCACGATGCCGAACAGGGCCTGGTCTGTCCGGCTGTGGGCGGCCTTGCACCGCTCGGCCCAGCGGTGGGTCCGGGCCAGCGCGCGCTCGTTGTAGGCCCGGTCCAGCGGCTCCGGGCATTCGTCCAACACCATGGCGATGTCCGCGCCCAGGGCCTCCTGGACGGCCATCACGTGCTCGGGGGTGAACCGGTGGACGGAGCCGTCGATGTGGCTGCGGAAGGTGACGCCGTCGTCGTCCAGGTGGCGGCGGTGGGCCAGGCTGAAGACCTGGTAGCCGCCGGAGTCGGTGAGGATGGGCCCGTCCCAGGCCATGAACGCGTGGAGCCCACCCAGACGTTGGACCCGGACATGGCCCGGGCGCAGGTAGAGATGGTAGGTGTTGGCCAGGAGGATGGAGACCCCCAGCTCGTGGAGATCCCGGGGCTCCAGGGTCTTCACGTTGGCCAGGGTGCCCACGGGGGCGAAGGCGGGCATGGGGATGGCCCCGTGGGGCGTGTGATAGGTGCTGAGCCGGGCTTGGCCGTCTGTGGCGTGGAGCTCGAACCGGAAGGGTGTGGCCATGCGGGATACGCTAGCCGATTCCCCATGGCTTGTCAAGAATCGTCCTGGGCGAGGATGGCCTCCCAGGGGGCCTCCCCGGAGACCAGGGTGCCCTTGCCCGTGTTGGGGCTGGGCGACTGGAAGGAGAGCTTTCCGCCGATGAGCTCCAGGCGCTCGAACATGTTGACCAGGCCGAAGCTGCCCTGTTCGTGGGAGGCAGCCCGGGTCTTCTCGGTATCGAAGCCGTGGCCATCGTCCTCGATCTGGAAGTAGAGCCGGGTGCGATCGCTCCAGAGCCGGACCCACAGGTGGGAGGCCTGGGCGTGCTTGCGGACGTTGCTGATGGCCTCCTGGATCACGGAGAAGATCTGGTTCGCGGCCTGGGACGAGGGTTCCCAGGGGAGTTCCTCCAGCTCGAAGACGATCTCCAGCTCCTGGGGGGCCAGGGTCTTGTTGAGCTGCTGTTCGTAGGCCCGGAGGGCGCTCACCAGGTCCTTGTTCTCCAGGATCAGGGGGCGGAGCTCGAAGAGGAGGGTCCGGATCTCGTCCTTGGCCTGGCGGGCCAGTTGCTCCAGGAGGTCGATCTCCACCTGCACCGTGTCCATCCGCCCCTTGGCCAGGAAGTTCCGGGCCATGTCCAGGTTCATCAGGATGAGGCTCAGGATCTGGGCCGGTCCGTCGTGGAGGTCCCGGGCGATCTGGCGGCGGGTCTCCTCCTGGGCCCGGATGATCCGTTCCTGCTCCTGGCGCAGGCTCTCGTAGAGGCGGGCGTTCTCCAGGGCGATGGCGGCCTGGTGGCCCAAGGTGTCCAGCCAGGAGAGGTCTTCCTCGGAGAAGCCTTGGGGATCCCGCTTGTTCAGCACCTCCAGGACACCGACCAGCCGGGAGGGGGTCTCCAGGGGCACGCAGAGGATGCTCCGGGTGACGAAGCCGGTGACCGCGTCCATGGCCTTGAAGAAGCGCGGGTCCTGGGTCACGTCGTTCACCACCAGGGCCTCCCGATGGGTGGCCACCCATCCGGCGATGCCGCGGCCGTAGGGGATCCGTCGTTCCCGGAGCAGTCCGCCGGCGGAGCCCGTGGGCACGTAGAAGATCAGCTCGTTGCGCCGCTCATCGGCCAGGAAGAGGGTGGCGGCCTCCGCGTTCAGGATGGACGCGGCCGTCTCCGTGGTCTCCGCCAGGACCGAGGCCAGGTCCAGGGTGCTGTTCAGGGCCTGCCCCACCTGGACGATGAAGCTGATGCGATCCAGCCGGTAGTGGACCAGGAGGAGCTGTCGGCTGCGGATGCCGCTGTCCAGCACGATGTTGACCAGCTGTTCCAGGGGGGCATGTTCCGCAGGCGCTGGATAGGCCTTGTCGGGGAAGAGCAGGGACACGCCTCCCTGGATCAGGCCGTCGGCCACCAGCCGAACATGGAAGAGAGGGGGCTCGGGGAGAGATGGGGCCGAGGTGGCGGTCCGGTCCCGAGGCCGACGTCTCTGGGCCTGCTCCAGGACCGTGGACTGGAGGTGGGCTTCCCAGCGTTCGACCTGGGCCCGCAATTTCCGAGGCCATCGGCCCACCCGGACTCGGACCTCGGGATATCGGTCCGGAATGGGAAAGAGCCAGATGGAGACGGCCTGGGCCTGGGTGTAGTTGCAGAGGAGCTCCGCGGCCTTCTCCCAGTAGGCATCTGTGGAGCTCTGCAGGATGTTGTGGAGCGCGGTCAGATCCCGCATGAAGGGGTTGCAGTCTCCGTTCAGGAACGCGCTCCCGGTGGGGTCCGGGCTCTCCTGGGAGGCCGATGTCCGCCTGGGAGGGCTCTGGGCAGCGGATTGGCTCATGGCTTGCACCGTGGCTCGATGAATTCTGGGACAGGGGAGGCGGGGGCCTCCCTCCTTCTTCGCACCGGCTGCCGGGCACAGCAGCCCGCGGGACGAGAGAACTCGGGTCTCTCCACTGGATAGCCTAAACCTTCCTGTACCCGGGTACTATCCGGCAAACCGCCCAACTCCGAGCGAACCCGTGCCTCGACTCCGGCATCCGGGGGGTTGGGAAGCCATGGCCGGCCAGGGTGCCCCTCAGCCGCCACAGCCCGTCCGCGGTCGTTCTCCACAACATCCCCGCCGCCAGAGGAGGCCGTTCCAGGCCACCAGGAACAGCAGCCATGTCTGGTAGGGCAACAGCAGCATCCGGGCCACAGGGTTGACCCGACGGAAACGGGCGGCGACGGCCTGCATCCATCCCCCCAGCCCGACCAGTGCCAGGAAGGCCGGGCCGACCCATCCTCGAACGAAGAGCATCCAGGACCAGAGCACGCCCAGCACCAGGTGCACGCCGTACAGGGTCAGCGCGTCCTGGGCCTCCTCTTCCCGACGGTCCACCTGCCCGGTCCACCAGACCAGCCAGGAGGCACTGCCCAGCCCCAGGAGGGCCAGGACCAGGAGGACCCGGCCCAGGGCCCCGGCAGGGAGCTCGCCGGCCGAGCGCCCCAGGGCCTGTCCCTGGAGGCCTCGGCCATGTCGGAGGGGGATTCTGCCGAGGGCGGCTGCCAGAAAGGGCAGGGCCAGGGCGATGGCTCCGGAGAGGAGTTCCCCGGAGGGAGCCTGGGTGTCGTCAGGGCTGGCCAGCGGGCGCTCCGCCATCTCGTCCTCCTTGGATCGGGCGTCGGTCTCCGCGTGGGGGTCGGCAGGCCAGGGCCATGGCGTCAGGCCCATCGGTCCACGGCTTCCCGGGCCGCGCGGATGTTGCCCACCGGGGCCACGATGGGGGTGACGCATCCGGTGCCCAGGATGAAACGGCGACCTCCCGTCTCCTCCCAGGCCCTCTGGGCTTCCTGTTGGACCTGTTCCGGCGTGCCCCGGACCATGGTCTCCCACTGGCGGAGGCCACCGCACAGGGCCTTGGATGTCCGGCCCAGGGCCTCGCGAAGGGAGGGTGGAGTCTCCTGGTCGTGCCAGTTGATCGCCTGCACCGGGTAGTCCGACAGGAGATCGAACATGACATCCTGGCCGTGGAGGTGGAGGAGGTGGAACCACATTCCCTCTGCAGCCTCCAGGATCTGCAGGTCCAGAGGGCGGCCGAAGGTGCGGTATTCTGTCTCGGTGAGCAGCCCGTACTGGGCATGTTGGACCGCGAGGAAGATCCCCGCCGCGCGGGTCTCCTGTTTCAGCGCCTGGATGAAACGCAAGGTGCTCTCCAGGATGACCTCCAGACCGGCCTGCACCGCGTCGGGGTGCTGGCGCAGATGGGGGAGGAAGCGCTCTCCGGCCAGGTTCTTGGCCTGGGCCAGGGGGTTGAAGATGGTCTGGATGAAGGGCACCTGGTCGCCGACTTCCTGGCCGATGAGGCGGTTGGCCTCCAGCACCTCTCCCAGCAGCCCTTCTCGGGGATCCAGGGGGCGGAGCCGGGTCCAGTCCTCGGGCTCCTGGATGACCCGACGTCCCCAGTCTCGGGTGCCCTCGGCATGGCCGTTCCAGGTGGTCTCGGCACCGTACCCCGCGACGCAGTAGTTGCTGGAAGGGGTCACCTTGATGAAGTCGAAGTCGTAGGTGCGTTGGAAGGTCAGGGTGGCCCTGGCCAGCCTATCGCCCCGCTGGTCGTCCACGGGCCAATGGCGCCACAGGGCCACAGCAGGGCGATCCGGCTGTTCACCGGCGAAGATGGCCTCGAGACGGGCGCGTCTGTGCATGGGGCGCTCTCCTCCTGTCGGGCGGGTTGTGGGGAACTCCTCCAAGCGGTCCTGGACGGTCCCGGGCCTCCATTGTAGCAGGGATCCGCTGTGGTGGAAAAGTGCCTGGGCCAGGGCTCCGGCCCCCTCCCGGCTATCCGGGATTGGGAGGGCCGGTGGAAGAGGGCGGTGGGTCCCTTGGGCTGTCCTGGACCATGGCGTCGCTTCCAAGGGTGTACAGATAGATGTAGGGGTCGCCCCGTCGGGTGCGCAGGGGGCGGATCTGTCCCCCGGGGTAGCGGCTCTGGAGATCGGCCAGGAAACCCCGGTGTTCGGGCAATACCAAGATCACCACATCCGCCGCGAGCAGGTCGGGCAGGGTCTCCGGAGTGACCCGACGCCACGGGCGCTGCGAGTAGGGGGCGGCGGTCAGGAAGTCCACCACCCGTTGGTCCCAGGGTGGCGGTCCAGGGTCCGGGGTGAGTACCCAGGCCGTCTGCTCCGGGGGCACCTGCCGGAGTGCCCGGCCCAGGGAGGTGCTGTTGTCGGTGAAGGCCGAGTACCGATCCGCGTAGTCCACGAAGTTGCGCAGGCCTGCCAGGAGGAGCACCCCGACCAGCACGCTGGTGAAGGTGGTCTCGATCCAGGTTCCCACGGACTCCATCAGGGTGCGCCGTATCCGGTCCACGGCCAGGGCTGTGAGCATGCCCGCAAAGGGCAGGGCGGGCAGCAGCCGGGGCCAGAAGGGCGCGTTGATGGTCAGCCCGCCGCCCAACACCACGGTGGCCAGGAAGCCGCTCAGCAGGAGCCAGCTCTGGAGCCGATCCAGGTTCAGGAGCACCAGGCCCAGTCCCAGGAGGAGCAGAGGCCCGGTCAGCTCGTCCAACATGGGGCCTCGCCAGCCGAAATGGGTGCTGGTGTCGGGGTAGAAGTTGAAGGTGAAGGCGGCCCGTTTCAGGCTTTCCAGGAAGAGAGCCAGGGGCCCTTCCACGCCGTACACCCCGCTCATGTGGGTTTGGGATTCCCGCCCAAAGAGCCAGACTTCCTGCATGCGTTGGAGGAACACCTGGGGTTCTCGGATCCACCGCCCCACCAGGGGTCCCAGGAAGACCAGGAATCCGCCCAGCCAGATGGCCGGGGCGGTCCGGCCCAGGCCTCCCAGGTCGCGTCGGATCCAGCCGGGGCGAAGGAGCCCGATCCACAGCCACCAGAGGAGGCCGATGAGCAGGTAGACCCGGCCGCTGTAGTAGAGGGCCATTCCCAGGCCGGTGAGCACACCGCTCAGCCCCAGGGCCAGGGGATCTCGGGTGCGCAGCCCTCGGTGCAGGGCCCACAGGGCCAGGGTGCCCCAGGCCACCGGTTCCAGATATTGGGGCAGGCGGCCGAAGTGGACGAAGGTATATCCGATGCCCGTGAACGCGACGGCCATCAAGGCCCCGGATCGGCCGTCCTCCTCCACCTTTCCTCCCACGTTCCACTGGGGGCGACGCCGGAAGAGCTCTCCGGCCAGCAGCCAGGTCGCGATCAGGGTCAACAGCCCGGCATAGAGTCCGGCCAGCCGGTTGCCCACCACCCAATCGGAGGCCAGCCGGATCCCCCAGGCGGCCGGATAGTAGGCCAGGAGCGGGATATGGGCCCACCCGGGCGCGAACAGACGGGGTTCCTGGCCGCTGACCACGGCCAGGGCCTGGAGACCGTGGCTGGCGGGATCGCCGTCCACTCGGAAGGGGAGTCGGTCCAGATGCCATCCGAGGAGCCCCGCGGCCACCAGCAGCATGCCCAGGAGAAGCGGCCAGCCGGCCTCGGGTCGGGGCATCTCCCGGGAGTCGCCCACGGAGCGGGGTGTTCCCAGGGCGGCCGCGCCACCCAGGAACAGGAAGATCCCACCGCCCCACAGGAAGGGCAGCCAGAGGGGTTCCTCCGAGCGGAGCCAGAGGTATCCGGCCAGCCCCAAGGCCAGGAGCAGGGCGCTGCCCATCAGAGGCCATGCAGCGCCTGACCCTCGGGAAGGCGGCTCGAAGGGTTCGGCTGTGTGGCGGGGCCATGGCACGGCCGCCATGCCGAAGAGGAGGCTGCCCACACCCGCGGCGGCCCAGGCCAGGTCCTGCAGCTCCTCCGGAGACCAGCCCTGGAGAAGGCCCAGCAGGGCATCCACCTGGGGACCCCGGAGCCATGGTGGCATCTGTTCCACAAGGGGCTGGGGATCGGGGCCGAGGAAGAGGATCCGGGCCAGGTAGACCAGGCCCATGGCCCCCCAGAGGGCGAGGAAGCGCAGCCAGCGCACAGGGAAGGGCCTCCCTATGGGCGGAGAAGGTGGTCGACGCGGAAAGCGGTCATCAGCAGTTCACGAATTCGTAGCGGAGTCGGCCTCCTCAGATGCCGATTCCAGAGGGACGATGCCGCATCGGAGGATGCTCACGCCTCCGTTTGGCTAAAATCGTGAATTACTGGTCATGGGATGTGGGGGGACCGGGCCTGGGCAGCGCAAAAGGCGGGCCCGCTCGCCCGCCTTCCCGTGCCCACTGCCTTCCGTTGAGGAGGATGGAGCCGCGACGCCCGAGAGGAACCGGGCCCGTACTTCGTGGCGGGCGGCTTTGCCCACGGGCCATGCCTGTCTGCTTCCAGGGCCCTCGGCTCAGGAGCTGCCGGCAGGTGCGTCGGGTGCTCTGGGCTCCCCGGAGGAGCTGCTGGGGCCCTGGGTGCCGGTGTCGTCCTCCTCCGACGCGGCCTTGCGGAACTCCCGCAGCCCCTTGCCCACGGCCCCAAAGACCTCGGGCAACCGGCCTACGCCGAAGAAGATGACGATGATCACCAGGATGAGGATCAGCTCGGTAGGTCCTAGGTTGAACATGGCGCAAGCTCCTGAGATCGTGGGGCAGGGCGACGTCCGCCCTGTCGTGTCGCGACACAGGCATTATAGCACGTCCGGAATGGGGGGCAAATCCTCCCAGAGGTGAAGGGGCCTCCACGGTCCCTCTCACCAGGTGCCGTACCCGCCGGTCTGCCAGGCCATGTAGAGCCCGTACAGCAGATAGGCCAGGATCACGGCCACCAGCAGGCCCAGGGTCAGGCCTCCCTGGCGGCGGAGTCGACGGATCTCGGCCCACACCGCCCGGGGGCGGAGCAGGATGAGCACCAGGAAGGCCAACACCAGGATGAGCCATAGCCGTCGTCCGCTCATCCGGATACTCCGAGCAGTTGTCTTTTGGAGGGGCTTTGGCTAGAATGGCGGGTCATGGACGGGATGGATGCATTCATCCAACAGTTGAGCTGGCAACGACCGGGTCCCTGGCTGGTGCTCAGTCTGGTGCTGGGTGGAGGGATCGCGCGGTGGGTGGCTGTGGAACACCGGGCCCGCCGGTGGTGGATCGGGGGCTACCAGGTGCTGGTTCCCTATGCGGCCCTGCTGGTGGGGGCCGTCTCTCCCCGGCTGATGGGACTCACCGGCATCGACTGGCGGGTCACCCTGGTCCAAGGCCTCTGGGTGGCCCTGTTGCTGTTGGGCTTCACTGTCCTGGTCCGCATGGCCTGGCAGCGGGGGATGGCCATCTTCCCGGAGACATCTCCCCGCGAGGATCCCCCAGGCGGGAGCCATCGGTTCCTGGGCGCGGTGGCCCAGGAATTCCACTGGTGTTTCCTGCGCGGTGGGCTGGCCGAGATCGGGATGGGGATCGCTGTCGGTCCACCGCTCTATCTGGCCACCTGGTTGGCCGTGGGGCTGGCGTTGCCCGAGCTCCTGGGCCGCGAGCGGTCGGCCATGGGGAGGTTGGCCGGGGGCACGGTCCTCCTGTTGACCTCGGTGCTCTTTCTCTACACCCGCAACTTCTGGCTCGGTGCCCTGGTCCACTGGGCGGCCCGTTCTCTCCTCTCCTGGGGCTCGGGAGGCCGTTCGAAGGGCCCCATCTCCCCTCACAGGGCCTGAGGGGAGGGGAGCACAGCCGAGAGGGCTCCCATGTCTCTCCGTGTCCGTCCGCCTACAGCGTGTACCCGAGGACGATCATCAGGGCGAAGAGGGCCACGGTGACCCAGATCAGGTAGCGGAGATCCGCCAGGACCTGGGCGTATTCCTGGTGCCAGTCCACGGCCTCCGAGCCGCGCAGGCTCGCGGCCTCGGCTGCGGCCACGACCTCGCGGGGGGGCGGGGTGTCGGGAGGGGCTGACTCCCTCTCCACAGCCACTTCGGGCACCGGGATGCTACGGGCTATCTCGCCGCTGTAGCTGCGGGGGGCCATCCTGCTCACGCTGGCCTGGCGTCTGCGTCTGTGCTTGCGGTTCCTGGAGGTTCGGCCCATGGATTCTGTCCTCGTTCCGGGTGGGCGCCGGCCTGGGCACGGGAAGAAGACCACGTTCTATCCATTATAGTCCCAGAGCGGCCTTTGGAGCAAAGTGGGATGTGGGTCAACCGCCCAGGACCCGGCGTGGGCTGCACCGTGGATCCAGGCGCCACAGCCCCACCTGGCGGGCATAGGACAGGGCCTCCCGATACTCCTGGGACGAGAGACGGCGGTTCAGCTCGGGGTAACGGTGGGCCGTCACCTTGCCTGCCGGGTAGTACTGGTCCATGAGGTTCACGTAGGTGTCCGGCGAGATCTCCTGGGCCAGCCAGCGCAGGATGGCCCGGGTCTCGTCCAGGAAGCCGGGCATGATCAGGTGGCGCACCAGCAGGCCCCGTCTGGCCAGGCCGTGCTCGTCGAAGACCAGGGGACCCACCTGACGGTGCATCTCTCGGATCGCCTGGCGGGCCACCTGGGGGTAGTTGCGGGCCCGGAGGTAGCGTCGGGCGAGCTCCGGCGTCCAGAACTTGAAATCCGGCATGTAGATGTCCACCACACCGTCCAGCCAGTGGAGGCTCTCCAGGGCATCGTAGGCCGAGGTGTTGTAGACCAGGGGCAGGCGAAGGCCCTCCTCCACGGCCAGTACCAGGGCCTCCAGCACCTGGGGGACCACGTGCTCTGGGGTGACGAAGTTGATGTTGTGGCATCCCCAGGCCTGGAGCTCCAGCATCATCCGGGCCAGCCGTTGGGGGGACGTCGTGGGGGAGCCATGGGCCTGGCTGATGTCGTGGTTCTGGCAGAAGACACAGCGGAGGTTGCACATGCCGAAGAAGATGGTGCCGCTCCCGCGCCACCCCCGCAGGCCGTCCTCCTCGCCGAAGTGGGGGAAGTGGCTGGCCACCTGGGCGTATCGCCCGGTCTTGCACACGCCGATGGCGTCCTGGAGCCGGTCCACCGCACAGTCCCGGGGGCAGACCCGACAGCTCGCCAGGGCGCGTGTCGCTTCCTGGGCCCGTCGTCGCAGTTCGCCGCTGCGGTGGAGGGCCAGGTAGGCCGGCTCGAAGGAGCTGCTGGGGATGTGGAAGCGATCCTGGACCTGGGTTTCCATGGTGTCTATCCGGGTTGCTGGGCCAGGTGGTCCTGGAGGCGGATGGGAACCCGCCTGGCCCCCCAGTGGCCGGGCTGGGGCTCGAAACGGCCCGGGATCGGTGTGCCGCAGAAGGCACAGCGGCCCCGGGGGTCCAGGTTCCACCGGCCCAGATGGTACCCGTTGCGCTCGATGACCGCGTTCCCGCAGTTCGGGCAGTAGGTGGACTGGCCCTCCACGTCCCAGATGTTGCCGGTGTAGACGTAGCGGATCCCGGCCTCCATGGCCTGGCGCCGGGCCCGTTTCAGGGTCTCCGGGGGGGTGTGGGGCACGTGCATCATCTTGAAGTCCGGATGGAACGCGGTGAAGTGCCAGGGCACATCGGGCCCCAGGTGTTCCACGAACCATGCGGCCATCCGGGCGATCTCCGCCTCGGAGTCGTTGTGGCCTGGGATAAGGAGGGTGGTCACCTCCAGCCAGACGTTCGTCTCCCGGGCGATGTACTCCAGGGTCTCCAGCACCGGCTGCAGATGGCCGAAGCAGATCCTGTGGTAGAACTCCTCGGTGAAGCCCTTCAGGTCCACGTTCACCGCGTCCATGGCCGCGTAGAAGTCCGCTCGAGCCTCGGGGGTGATGTAGCCCGCGGTGACGGCCACCGCGTAGAGGCCCTGTTCGTGGGCCGCGTGGGCGCAGTCGATGGCGTACTCTGCGAAGATCACCGGGTCGTTGTAGGTGAAGGCGATGCTCCGGCATCCGGTCTGGGCCGCGGCCTGGGCCACCGTCTCGGGAAGCGCCCAGTCTGTCAGCCGATCGATGGCCCGGGCCTTGGAGATGTCCCAGTTCTGGCAGAAGCGGCAGCCCAGGTTGCAGCCCGCGGTGCCGAAGGAGAGCACCGCGGTCCCTGGGTAGAAATGGTTCAGGGGTTTCTTCTCGATGGGGTCGATGCAGAACCCGGAGGCCCGTCCGTAGCTGGTCAGGTAGATGCCATCCTCCCGGGCCTCCCGGACAAAGCAGAAGCCCCGCTGGCCCGGCCGGACCTTGCAGTAGCGGGGACAGAGATCGCACTGGTACCTGTTGTCGGGAAGACGGTGCCACCATCCTCCCCGGACCACGCCGGGTTCCACCATCTCGCGTGGGGCGTCCATGGTCCTGCTCCCGTCTCTGCACCTCTGGCCCAAGTCCCTGGGCCCCGGGGCTTGGCCGCGGGGAGCCGGCCTGGGTCTCCCCTCCCCTAGTGACGTCGGGGCCCCGGGTCGGGTTCCGGGGCGGCTGCTTTCCAGAAGACCGCGGCCGCGTAGCCCACCACCGAGCTGTAGTCGCCGCTGGTCTCGCCCGAGGTGGCGTAGTGGACCACCCGGGCCCTGTCGGCTCCCATGGCCTGGGCGGCCTGCATGACGGCCACGATGGCCCCACAGCCGCAGGCATAGGCCCGGCCCTGTTCGCAGAGCTCCTCCACCCCCTGGGCATTGAAGCGCTGGATCCGACGGAGAAGGCGCCGATCCAGGGACTCCGCGACGTCCTGGGGATAGTAGTGGGAGAGGTCCGAGCTGGCCACCAGGACCGCGTCCACCTCGGCCAGGGTCTCCACCAGGGCCGCGGCCAGGGCCCGGACGGTCCGGGGGCTCTGGTCCCGCATCATCACAGGCACGAGCCGGAACTCCGGAAGGAGCCGCTGGAGAAAGGGCAGCTCGATCTCCACGGCATGCTCCGGATCCCGGCGGATGGGGGTCAGGCCGAAGCCCAGCCGGGCCGTCAGATGTTGGTGAAGGCGCTGGACCAGGTCCGGGTCCACCTGGACCGGGCCGAAGGGGGTGTCGTAGGCCCGGTGTCCGCTGGTGAGCAGGGGGGCCGGGTGGGGGTTGTGGTAGGGCGAGAGAACAGCGACCACCTGGGGACGTCGGGCGGACAGGCATTTGAACGCGCTGGCCGCCACCGGGCCGGAGTACCGGAGGCCCGCATGGGGGGCCAGGAGCCCGTGGACCGTGCCCTGAGGGCACTCTGCCGGGGAGTGGGTCAGGTAGAGATCGATCTCCTGGCGGAGGACCTCCGGATCGGCTGGGTACCAGAGCCCCGCGATGGGGGATGGTCGAACGTCCAGGGATCCGGGCTGTCTCATTGTGCTTCTCTCCCTCACCTGCAGGCCAAGCCGACCGGGATGGGAGGTTGCCATTCCGCGCTTCCACGGTTGAACCCATCGGTCGATTGGGGGTATCTTAACAGAGACGCTCCGGGAAGGCAACCGTTCGTCAGGAGGCCTTCCTGCGTTGCCCGGGGTGGCTTCGCCCAGGGAAGGGGAGCTCTTCCATGGGGGCGGTGCCCGGCCCGGCTCTGTGCCGGGGTCCGGCAGCTCTTTTCGGCGAAACCCGGTGTCGGTTTGGCCTCCGATCGGGCCGATGCTACAATGGGGGCAACCTGGACCCTGTCCCCGCCCTGCTCGACAGAGAGGGGTTCTGTTCCATGTCGTTGGCCCTCTGGCGCGACATCGCCATCGTCGTCCTGGCTCTCCAGCTCTTCATCATCCTGGTCTTTCCCCTTGTGTTGGCGTACATCGGGGTGCGGGCCCTGTCCTGGGTGCACGACCGGCTTCCAGGCCCCCTGGCCCGGGGCCAGAAGGCGGCCCATGGGCTCTCTGCCCAGGCCCACCGGCTCGCGGAGCGGGTAGGCCGCCCGGTGATCGAGCTCCATGCCCGGGCGGTCTGGGTCCAGACCTTGCTGCGTCGTCTGCGGTGAGAGGGAGGAGGCACATGCAGAGCGGTTCGAAGGGACAGGTCATCCTGGCCGGTGTGGTGTTGGGCGCGCTGTTGGGCGGCCTCATGGCCTGGGTGATCGCCTCGCGGGAGGAGGCCGACGGCACGCCCCTGCGGGAACTGGGGCCGTCCGACTACTTCCAACTGGGCATGGGCATTTTGGGACTGGCCCGTCAGTTCGGATCGATGCTGCGGAACACATAGCCATCTGCCCCATTTCGTGTCCCCCGCGTTTTTCAACAAGGAGGTCGAGCTGTGGACACAGCTATTGGAACCAGCAGTCGGCCCCTCCGCGTGGCCATTGTGGGCGCCGGGCCGTCCGGCTTCTACGCGGCCGGGGCCCTGCTGCAGCAGAAGGAGTACCAGGTCTCGGTGGACATCTTCGAGCGGTTGCCCGCGCCCTACGGGCTGGTCCGCTACGGGGTGGCGCCCGATCACCAGAAGATCAAGTCCGTGACCAAGGTCTACGATCGGACCATCCAGGATCCCCGGGTGCGCTATTTCGGCAATGTGGAGGTCGGCCGGGATCTGAGTGCCCAGGAGCTGCAGCTCCACTACGACGCGGTGATCTACGCGGTGGGGGCCCTGGCCGATCGTCGGCTGGGGATCCCCGGCGAGGAGATGGAGAACGTCCATTCGGCCACCGAGTTCGTGGCCTGGTACAACGGCCATCCGGATTTCACCGACCGGGAGTTCGACCTGGGCCAGGAGGTGGTGGCCGTGGTGGGTGTGGGCAACGTGGCCATGGACGTGGCCCGGATCCTGGCCCGGTCTGTGGAGGAGCTGGCCACCACGGACATCGCGGACTACGCGTTGGAGGCCCTGCGCCATAGTCGGGTCCGGGCCATCCACATCATCGCCCGGCGGGGCCCTGCCCAGGCCAAGTTCACCAATCCGGAGATCAAGGAGCTGGGCGAGCTCTCCACCGCGGACGTGATCGTGAAGCCCGAGGATCTGGAGCTGGATCCGGCCAGTGCCGAGGCAGTGGCCCAGGACGCCACCGCGGCCCGGAACCTGGAGACCCTGCGTCAACTGGCCCAGCGGGGGCCCACGGGCAAGCCCCGGCAGATCCACTTCCACTTCCTCCGCTCGCCCAAGGAGATCCTGGGCCAGGACGGGCGGGTGGCCTCCCTGCGTCTGGAGGTCAACGAGCTGCGCCCCACCGAGAGCGGCTACATCCAGGCCCACGGCACCGGCCGTTTCGAGACCCTGGACGTGGGTCTGGTCATGCGGGCCATCGGCTACCGGAGCGTGCCCATCCCGGGCGTCCCCTTCGACGAGCGGCGGGGGCGGATCCCCAATGACCGGGGGCGGGTGCTGGACGGGCCCCAGGGGCAGGTGGTGTCCGGCCTGTACGTGGTGGGGTGGGCCAAGCGCGGCCCCACCGGGGTCATCGGCACCAACAAGCCCGATGCGGTGGAGACGGTCCAGCTCCTGTTGGAGGACGTTCCCCACCTGACACCGGCCTCCGTGGACCGGGCCGATCCCCAGGCGGTGGTGGCCCTGTTGGAGGAACGGGGGGTCCGCTTCATCACCTACCAGGAGTGGAAGATCATCGACCAACTGGAGATCGAGCGGGGCAAGGCCCAGGGACGCCCCCGAGTCAAGTTCACCCGGGTGGAGGAGATGATCCAGGCCCTGGAGGCACACCGACGCCAGGAGGCACCTGTGGAGGCCCCGACCCCGGTGCAGCCGGGATAGCGTGCTCTCCCGCCCATGGCCTGGTTGCAGGCATGGGCGCGCTCCATCCACCCTCTCCACCAAGGAGTCGAACTCTCCATGAAGGTACTGGTCACAGGCGGTGCGGGCTTCATCGGGAGCCATGTGGTGGACCTGTTGCTCCAGGCCGGCCATTCGGTGGCCGTGGTGGACAACCTGCACACGGGCAAGCGGCGGAACCTGAACCCCCAGGCGGCCTTCCACCAGGTGGATCTCCGGGATCTCGCCCGCCTGGATGCGGTCTTCGAACAGGAAGGGATCCAGGCCATCCTGCACCAGGCAGCCCTGGCCAACGTGCGGGAGAGCATGCAGGATCCCGTCACCTACACCGAGGTGAACGTCATCGGCACCCTGAACCTCCTGGAGCTGGCCCGGCAACACGGGGTCCAGAAGATCGTCTTCGCCAGCACAGGCGGCGCGGTCTACGGTGAAGGCCACACGGACCAGGGCAGCCGCCTGCCCTTCACCGAGGCGTCCTGGCCCCAGCCCCGGGACAACTACGGGGCCAACAAGCTGAGCTGCGAATACCACCTGGACCTCTACCAGGCGAACTACGGGATCCCGTGCGTGTCCCTGCGCTACCCCAACGTCTACGGCCCCCGCCAGGACGACAAGGGTGAGGCCGGGGTGGTGGCCATCTTCGCGGGGGCCATGTTGCGCAACGAGCCCACCCGGATCACCGGGGATGGGGCCCAGATGCGGGACTTCACCTATGTGGAGGACATCGCCCGAGCCAACCTGTTGGCCCTGGAGAAGGAGGTGACAGGGATCTTCAACGTGGGCACCGGGGTGCCCACGGACATCAACACCATCCACCGGGTCCTGGCCGAGTTGACCGGCTACACCCTGGAGCCGGCGTATGTGCCCCGACCGGTGGGCGAGGTGTATGCGACCTATCTGGACAGCAGCAAGGCCCAGCAAGAGCTGGGATGGGAACCCCGGGTGAGCCTGCGGGAAGGGCTCCGCCGCACGGTGGAGTGGATGCGGGCCCACCTGGACGAGCTGTAGGCGACCCTGACCGGGGACGCCATGCACGTGGTGGTCAACGGCTGGTTCTACCACCGGCCCGACACCGGCTCCGGCCAATATCTGCGGCGGCTGTTGGCCCATCTGGCCAGCCAGGCCGGCCTTCATCGCCTCACTGTGCTGGTGCCGTCGGGCGAAGGGCCTTCCCCAGCCAACGCCTCGGAGACCTGGCCCCATGCCCCGGGTGTAGCGGTGCGGCGGCATCCGCTGCCCCGGGGCGTGTCGCGCCCCTTGGCCAAGCTCTGGTGGGAGCAGGTCACCGTACCCCGTCAGGCTCGGCGCCTGGGCGGCCACGTGCTCTTCGTGCCCTACTGGGCCCCCCCGGGGTGGCAGCCCATTCCCACGGTGGTCACGGTCCACGACCTGATCCCCCAGCTCCTTCCCGAGTACCGGGGAACCCTCCTCCACCGCCTGTACACCGGCCTGGTGGCCCGGACGACCCGGCGCTGTGCCCAGGTGATCACGGTCAGCCAGGCCACGGCTCGGGACGTGGTTGCCTGCCTGGGCCTGTCGCCGGCTCGGGTCCACCCCGTGCTCCATGGCCCGAACCTGGCGCCGGGGTCGCCCTCGGCAGCACACCGGGCAGCGGTCCGGAAGCGGTACGCGCTCCCAGAGCGCTATTTCCTCTATCTGGGGGGGTTCGACGTGCGCAAGAACCTGGGGGCGGTGTTTCAGGCCTATCGGCGTTACCTGGAGATGGGGGGCGATCCGGCCGTGCGGTTGGTGGTGGCCGGCCGGCTGCCGGAGACCGACACGGCCCTCTTCCCCGATCCCCGACGGTTGGCCCAGGCGGCCGGGGTGTTGGAGCAGGTTCACTTCATCGGCCGGGTGGCCGAGGTGGACAAGGATGCCCTCTACCACATGGCCGTGGCCTTTCTCTTCCCCAGCCGGTATGAGGGGTTCGGCATGATGGTGTTGGAGGCCATGGCCGCGGGATGTCCGGTGATCACCGCCCGGGCCGGCGGATAGGTGGACGGCCGGCCCAGGCACCGGCCGTCCACGGACACGGGATTCACCCCTCCGAACCCGCCTCTTCCTCCTGGGGTATCCGGGGCACGAAACAGATCTGCTCGGCGGCCAGGGCCGGGTGATCGAAGCCGTACTGGTCGGTGATCTGCCACATCTTGGCCTGTTTCGTCGCCCTCTCGGTCACCGGTCCACAGGCGGCTGCGGGGTCGTCCTCCTGGAAGTAGGCCTCCAGCCAGGCGTGGGTGGCCTGGGCGTAGAGGCTCTCCCCCTGTTCCGCCTGGAGCGCGGCCAGGGCCTCCTGGGCCTCCTCGGCCCTTCCGTCCAGGGCCAGGGCCTGGACCAGGCGGAAGTGGGCCAGGCCTCGCAGCAGGGAGCGCTCCTCCTCCGGCTCCATCTCGTAGACGCTGCACGGGAGCAGCGCCTGATCGGCCAGGGCATCCCGGTAGGCCTGGATGGCCGGCCCATAGCCCAGCAGGTCCGCGGCCTGGAGGAGGACATCCGCCTCCACCAGGCGTAGGCCCAGGCATCCTCCGCCCTCGGCCTCCCGATCGTACTGCCAGCGGATGCGTCGGAAGGGCGCGCCGTCCACGCTCTGCCAGATCTCCTGGTGGGCGACCTGGACACCGCCGCCCGGCGTGCCGCTGACACCGCCGACCAGCCGCAGCTGCTGCCCTCGTCCGGGATCCCCTTCGGGGACCGGTTCCAGGTAGATCTTGCCCTCGGCCAGGGCGGCACCGGGCTCGATCCACGAGGTGTACTGTTCCACCTCTGGGTCCCAGCGCAGGACCTCCACCGCGGTGACACAGAAGGTGGAACAGCTCTCCAGCTGCCAGATCAGCTCCTCCTGTCCGTCCAGGTTTGCGTCGCCCACAGCCAGGAGGGTGGGAAGGCCGAAGACGTCCGGCGTGTAGGCCGGGGTGTAGGTGCCGTCCTCCTGGCCGTGGAAGACGATCACCGTGCCCTCCGCGCCCTCTGGCCCGTACCCCGCGTCGCTGATCCGCGCGGGGAACGCGATCACGTCATCCTGTCCGTCCTGGTTCAGATCGTGGATGAGGAGTGCGCCCCGCTCGTCGGCCATCGCGTCACAGACCCGCAGCCAGGCCTCGAGCACCAGGGGATCTCCCTGGGCCAGGTTGGCGATCTGGAGGAGGGTTTCCGGGTAGTCGGACATGCTCTGGGGACACTCGGGCAGGTCCACGTCCAGGGCTTCCAGCGGGGTGGGGGCGACCTGGGCCGGGGTTTTCTCGCCGGGGGGCTCTGCCAGGGGGGCTGGTTCCGCCACCTCCGCGGTCTCCGCCTCCTGGGGTGCGGGGGCCGGGGCGGCTGGCCTTCTGGGCAGGGGGCACAGGTCCTCGGCGGTGAAGGAGGGGTTCGCGTAGCCATAATCGGCCAGGGCCTCCACCGCGCGGTCGTCCTCTGTGGCCGCGTATCGGATCACGGCCTGGCAGGCGGCTTGGAGATCGCCGGTCTCCTGGAGGCGCTGGAGCCAGAGCTGGGCCACCGGGGTGAAGGGCTGCCGGGGGTAGGTGTCCTGGAGCTGGGCCACCAGGGCGGTGGCGGTGTCCAGGTCCTCCTGGGCGGCCGCGAGGAGGGCCAGACGGAACAGGGCAAAGCTGCGCAGCTCCTCCATCTCGTTGGCCCGGACCCAACAGGCCTCCAGTTCGGTGTCGGTGAAGGCCTCCTCGAAGAGCCTGGCCGCGGTCTCCAGATCGGCCTGCTCCACCAGGGCCGCCTCCGCGTCCAGGATGGCGTGGTAGAGACAGGGGCTGGAGGCGGTCACCTGTCGGAGCAGGGTGTAGGGGGCTCCGTCAAGGCTGGCCCAGACCTCGGTGCGCTTCCGTTGGGGGCCGGCGCCCAGGCTGTTGATGATGCCGCCTTCCAACACCAGCTCCCGGCCCTGGCCCACGTCGTCCACATCCTCCAGGGTGACGGTGGCCGAGGGCATGGTGATGGTCCCGTCGGTCCAGTCCTTCCAGGCTCCGCCGGTCCAGCTCATCACGTAGACGGTGGTGAAACAGGTATGGGCACCGCAGGTGGTGTCGGTGAAGACCACGTCCACCCGATCGTCCTGGTTCACGTCCTCCACCGCCAGGAGCTCCACCTGGCCTGCCGCGGCCGCGTGGAGGCTCACCCGGTATCCCCCAGCAGTGGCCTCGAGCACCACCAGGTCGCTCTGGGCCTGGAGAGCTTCCTGGGCCTCACCCCCCCGCTGTTGGTAGACCAACAGCCAGTCCTCCCGGCCATCGCCGGTCAGGTCCTGGTGCAGGGGTTCCTGGACCGAGCGCAGGCCGCATCGCTCCAGGAAGGCGCTCAGGGGATCGGTCCTTCCCGGGTCCGGTTGGGCCAGGGCCTGGGCCAGGGCCTGGGGCACGTCCTGGAACTCCTGGGGACAGCCCAGGGGCCCGCTTCCCCGGACGGGGGGGGTGGCCCGGGTGGGAGGGATGGGGCGGCCTGGGGGCCGGGTGGCCGTGGGGACGGGGCGTGCGGGTCTGGGCGTGGCGGTGGGCCTTCTCGGGGTCGGGGACGGGGTGGCCACGGCCTCGGGAGGGGGCGGGATGATCAGCTCCTCGCCCACCCGGAGGATGTCCTGGGCCCGGACAGAGCCGGGATTCACCGCCTTCAGCAGGCGGACGGAGACACCGAACTCCTCCGCGATGGTGGTCCAGCCGTCGCCGGGCTGGACCGTGTAGACCTGTTTCTGGGCCCCACTGGGGATGGGGATGAAGAGACGCTCGCCGACAATGAGCCAGCCGGTCCGCCGCGCGGCCTGCTCGGGATTGGCGGCCTTCAGCTCCTCCACAGTCAGGCCCACCCGCCGGGCCACCACGGTCCAGTTGTCGCCGCGCTGGACCACGTAGATATAGCCGTTTTCCGGTTCCTCCTGGTCCTGGGCCGCGATGGGGGCTGGGCTGCCCAGGGCCAGGGCCAGACCCAACACCGATACTGCCAGGAGCCAGAGGGCAGCCAGTTGAGGACGATGGACCGCTCGCATAGGGACTCCTTGCTGGAACAACGGGGGAAGGACAGGACAGCGGTGTTCTCCGGCCGCCTCCACCGAGGCTACCGGTCCACGAGCTCGAGCAGGGCCGGGTGGATGTCGGGCAGCTCCCGGCGGGCTGCCTGGATCTCGGCCAGGATCTGGTCATGGAGTCGGGGCTGGCCGTTGCTGGCCACCATGCTGGGCCGGCCTAGGACATATTCCCGGCCTCGATAGTCGGTGACCCGACCACCGGCCTCCCGGATCAGCAGCACCCCGGCCGCCACATCCCAGGGGCTGAACCACCCCTCCCAGTGGGCCGTGTAGATGCCCTCGGCCACCCAGGCCAGGTCCATGGCCAGGGAGCCCACTCGGCGGATGCCTCGACACCGGGCCACCAGGCGGCTGAACTCGGCCCGGTTGTTGTCCGGGTGTTCGGCCCGGTGGTAGGGGAACCCCGTGGACAGGAGGGCATCCTGCAGGTGGGCCACCCGGTTCACGGCCAGCCGTTTCTCCCGGCCATCCGGATGTCGACGGTAGGCCCCCGCTCCTCGGGCGGCCCAGTAGAGGTCGCCCGAGGGGAGGAGGAGCGTGGCGCCGAAGAGCACGGTCTCCATCCCCTGGACCAGGGCCACGGTGATCGCGTACGCGGGCAGGCCGGCCGCGTAGTTGACCGTGCCGTCGATGGGATCCACCAGCCAGGTTCGGTGCGTGTCTGGTGGTCGGTTGCTCTCCTCGCCCCAGAAGCCGATCTCCGGGTCCAACACCTGGAGCCCCTGGCGCAACAGCTCCTCGCTGGCCAGGTCCGCCTCGGTGACCAGGTCGATGGCGCTGGACTTGGTCTGGGCTCGGGCCAGGCCTGCCTCCTGCATGGCCACCACCATCCGCCCGGCCTCCTGGAGCAGCCGAAAGACTGCCTCCGGCTCCACGGGGAGGAGCTGGGGCACCGGGGACCGGGGCACGCGGCCTCCGGACACCCTCTACATCTCCTCCCGGTAGCGGAGGCCGCGGCGCTTCTGCTCGGCCAGCACGGCCCGGCGGATCTGCTCCCGGACCTCCAGGGGGTCCTTCACGTTGTGGAGCACCAGTTCCGGCTGTTTGGGGTCGTTGCTCACCACGGTGATGTCGCCGATGTTCAGGGCACGCTCGGTCATGTTCTGCTTCGCGGAGGTATCCCGCACCCGCACCAGCTCGATCTCCTCGATGGAGCGGCCCAGCAGTCCTCGGATGACCCGAAGCCGCTGGTTGGTCAGCTCGTACCGGGTGCCGATGGAGAGGTAGGGTTTGCCGCTCCACAGGAGCACCTCCTCCTCTTCCTCCTCCTCGGTCACCGGAGGGCGGGCTGGGACCGTCGCGGCCGCAGGGGATCCACCGGCCCGGTAGTGGGCCTGGCTCTCCTCCTCCTCCAGTTGTTCCAACACGGCGAAGAGCGCGTCGGCCAGGGCCGTGGTCAGGGCTTCCAGCTCCTCCTCCGACAGGCTGGCGAGGCCGCGTCCCTGTTCGGCCAGGGACTGGTAGAACTGGGCCCGGACGATCTGGCGTACCTCTTCCCGTCGCATGGACGTTTCCCTTCCTGGGTTCCGGCAGTGCTCCTGGGAGCCGCGATGAGGATGGGTGCCCGTAAATCATAGCACCTGGCATGCGGGCACGCAACCGAGGTGTTGCGGAGGTTGTGGAGAGGAGGGAATTTTGAACCCTCTGGTCCATGGAGTAAGATGAGGTGGTACACCGGGGCGCTGTTGCGACACCTGCCGATGCCGAGGGCAGGGGGGCGGGCACCCCTGTCGACCTGGACCGACGAGGAGCGCAGGCCTGTGGACATCACCTGGTATGGTCTTTCCTGTTTTCGCATTCGAGAGCGCGGGATCACTGTGGTGTGTGATCCCTTCGAGAAGAAGACCGTGGGGCTGGCTCTGCCCCGGATCCGGGCGGACATCGTCACCGTGAGCCATGCCCGGCCCGGCCACAGCCACGTTCGGGGCATTGCCGGCCACCCCAAGGTGCTCACCGGCCCTGGGGAATACGAGATCCGCGAGGTCTTCATCTTCGGCCTGGCCGGCTACCACAAGGTCCCCGCAGGCCAGCCCCGGGAACGCAATGTGGCCTTCTTCCTGGACTTCGACGGGCTCATGGTGGGCCATCTGGGGGATCTGGGGGAGCTCCCTCCTCAGAGCCAACTGGAGGACCTGGGGGAGGTCCACATCCTGATGGTGCCGGTGGGCGGCCATCGGGTGCTGGAGCCGTCCCGGATCACGGACCTGATCGGCTTCCTGGAGCCCCGGCTGGTGATCCCCATGCACTACCGCCATCCTGGGCTCCGGCCGGAGTTGGCCAACTCCCTGGAGCCCTTGGAACGGTTGCTCAAGGAGCTGGGCGTCAACGAGCCGGAGCGGGTGGCCTCCTTGCGGGTCAGCAAGAGCAACCTGCCCGAGGAGACCCAGGTGGTGGTCCTGGAACCCCAGGCGGCCACAGCCGCCTGAGCTTCGCCGGCCCCACGGAGGGGAGCGTGGGTCGGGCGGACAGAGAGGCTCTGCCGGGGGCAGATGGCCGGTGGAGGGTTCAGCAGGCGGTTCAGCAGATGAGATGGTTCAGTAGATGGTGAGATATCGTTCCAGCTCCCACCGGGTCACGTAGACCCGATAGCTCTCCCACTCCAGGGTCTTGGCCTCCAGGAAACGTTCGTAGATATGGGGGCCCAGGGCCTCCTGGATCACCGGGTCCTCCTTCAGGGCCTCCAGGGCTTCCCCCAGGTTGCCGGGCAGGGTGTCCATCTGGGCTCGGGCCTCGTCCATGTGGTAGAGGTCCTCTTCGGCCGGGGCCGGCGGTTCCAGCCGCCGTTGGATGCCGTCCAGGCCGGCGGCCAGCATCACCGTGAAGGCCAGATAGGGATTCGTGGAGGGATCCGGGCAGCGGAGCTCGCACCGGGTGCTCTGGTGTCGCCCTGGGTTGGTCCGGGGGATCCGGATCAGCGCGCTGCGGTTGGTTCGCCCCCAGGAGATGTAGACCGGGGCCTCGTAGCCGGGCACCAGCCGTTTGTAGCTGTTGACCAGGGGCGCCAGGATCGCGGTCATGGCCCGGGCGTGGGCCAGTTGGCCGGCGATGAAATGGAGCGCGGTCTCGCTCAGGCCGTACTCGTTCTCCGGGTCCCACATGGCGGTCCGGTCCTCGCCGTGGTGCCACAGGCTCTGGTGTACGTGCATGCCCGAGCCGTTGATCCCCGCGATGGGCTTGGGCATGAAGGTGCAGTGGAGGCCGTTCTGCTGGGCCACGGCCTTCAACGTGGTGCGGACGGCCATGGTGTTGTCCGCGGCGGCCAGGGCCGGCCCGTAGTGGAAATCGATCTCGCTCTGGCCGCTGGCCACCTCGTGGTGCGAGGCCTCCACCTTGATGCCCAGCGCGGTGACCGCGTCGATCATCTGGCGGCGCACACTGTGGGCCAGGTCGGTGCTCACGTCGAAGTAGCCGGCCTCGTCGTGGGGCTGGAGGGGCAGGAGCCGGCCATCCGGGTGGGGACGGAAGAGGAAGAACTCCACCTCCAGGCCTACCCGGAAGTCGAAGCCCATGGCCCGGGCCCGCTCCAACTGTTGTTTGAGCACGTAGCGGGGATCGCCCACGAAGGGCATGCCGTCCGGGGTATAGACATCGCAGATCACCCGGGCGGTGGAGAGCTCCATCTCCCAGGGGATGGGGGCAAAGGTGTCCAGGTCCGGCACCAGGTACATGTCGCTCTCCGCGACCCGGGCGAACCCCTCCACCGAGCTTCCGTCGAACCAGACCCCCTGCTCCACCGCCTCGTCCCACAGATCGATGGGGATGGTCACCTGTTTGGCCGCGCCCACGATGTCGCTGAACTGGAGGCGCAGAAAGCGGATGTTGTTCCGGCGGATGACCTCGTCGATGGCGGCCAGCTTGTCGGCCCGGTTGCTCGGATCCCGGATCTCGTAGAGCATGGTCCACGTCCTCGATGGCAGGGTAGGAATGGGGTCGGGGGGGCGGGGGCCCCCTGGGTTTCCGGCCTGCGGGGTCCATTGTACACCACAACCCCTGCCCTGGACCAGGACAGGGGCTGTGGTGGGTTGGGCCCGGCCGGGCCCAACCCGGGACGGGATGGGGCCGACGTGTGGGCTCAGATGCCGTAGTACATGACGAACTCCTGGGGGTGGGGCCGGAGTCGGACCGCGTCCACCTCGTTCTCCCGTTTGTAGGCGATGTAGGCCTCCAGCAGATCCGCGGTGAAGACGCCACCCTCCAGCAGGTAGGCGTGGTCCTCCTCCAGGGCGTCCAGGACTTCGCCCAAGGAGCCCTTCACCTGTTCCACCCTCGCGATGTGCTCCGCCTCGTACAGATCCACCTCCGCGGGGTCCCCCGGATCGATCTGGTTCTTGATGCCGTCCAGGCCGGCCATGAGCATGGCCGCGAAGGCCAGGTAGGGGTTCGCGCCGGGATCCGGGCAGCGGAACTCGATCCGCTTGGCCTTGGGCGAGGGGCTGTACATGGGGATGCGGATCGCGGCCGAGCGGTTGCGCGCGGAGTAGGCCACCACCACCGGCGCCTCGTACCCCGGCACCAGCCGCCGGTAGGAGTTGGTCAGGGGCGCGCAGAAGGCCAGCAAGGAGTTGATGTGTTTCAGGATGCCGCCGATGTACCACATGGCCAACTGGCTCAGCCCCGCGTACCGATCCCCCGCAAAGAGGGGCTGGCCGTCCTTCCACAGGCTCTGGTGGGTGTGCATGCCCGAGCCGTTGTCCTCGAACAGGGGTTTGGGCATGAAGGTCACGGTCTTGCCGTGGCGTCGGGCCACGTTCTTGATGATGTACTTGTAGACCTGGAGCTGGTCGGCCATCCGCAGCAGAGGCTTGAACTTCATGTCGATCTCCGCCTGGCCCGCCGTGGCCACCTCGTGGTGATGGACCTCCACGTCCACCCCCGCGTCCACCAGGGCCCGGACCATCTCCGAGCGGAGATCTTGGTGGGTGTCCAGGGGAGATACCGGGAAATAGCCTCCCTTCCAGCCCACCTTATGGCCCAGGCTCAGATCGCCCGAGTTCCAGGGGCCCTCCTCGCTGTCCAGGTAGTAGCCCGCGGCGTTGCGCCCGGCCTCGTAGGAGACCGCGTCGAAGATGAAGAACTCCGCCTCGGGCCCGAAGTAGGCCGTGTCCGCGATGCCGGTGCGCTCCAGGTAGGCCACCGCGGCCCGGGCCACCCGTCGAGGATCCCGGCTGTAGGCCTCTCCCGTCAGCGGGTCGTACACATCGCAGATCAGGCTCAGGGTCGGCATCGCGCACACCGGGTCCACCATGGCCGTGGTGGGATCCACCCGGAGCACCATGTCGCTGGCCTCGATGCTCTGGAATCCCCGGATGGAGGAGCCGTCGAAGCCCAGATCGTCCTCGGGGTCGAACTCCTCCACGGGGATGGAGAAGTGCTGCCACTGGCCGAAGAGATCGGTGAACTTCACATCCACCATCTTGATCTCCAGATCCTGGATGGCCGCGCGGACATCCTCCGGGGTGTTGCAGTTCAGGTGCATGGTGCCAGTCCTTTCCAGGGGTGTGGACGATATGGTTTGAGCGCCGAGCTTCGGCAACGACGACTTCCCCACCCAGTATAGCCGCCCATCCCGGGCAGGCCAGGGACATCCTGAACAACCCTGAGGCCCCGCTCCCTGTGCACCCTGCACAAACCGTCGGAACCCGAGGCCCTGGGCCGCGGTGCCGAGCCAGGCGAGACCGGAGGGGCTGCCGGCCCATGGCCTGTCCCCGAGCTCGATTTCCGAATTGGGAAGGCCTGCCATGTTCTGCTACACTTAGGAGGTCCGCGCGAAAGCCCAGAGGCCTGGCGTGTCGGCCTTCTACACGAGATAGGCCGGGGCCGAGGGGCACACTGTCCGGGACGGGTTCCATCGTCGCCCGTCGTCACACCGCTCGTCGTCACATCGCGGGGCGCAGACCATGTCGGGATCGCCAACATCCATCCCCGATCCTCTGAAGATCGTCACCGTGGCCGAGATGCGCCGCCTGGAGCAGGCCGCGGATGCCTCGGGCCACAGCTACGCAGCCATGATGGAGCGGGCCGGCCGGGCCGTGGCCGACACCGTGGCGGATGCTTTCCCCCACCCTGAGGAGCTCCCGGTATTGGTGCTGGTGGGGCCGGGGAACAACGGCGGCGACGGTCTGGTCTGTGCCCACCATCTCCACCGCCAGGGATACAAGGTCCACCTCTACCTGTGGAAGCGCCGGATCGACCCCGACCACGATGACCAGGGCCACTTTGCCCGCCTGGCGGAGCAGGGAGTCCCCTGGGCCCAGGCCCAGGAAGATCCGGAACAGGAGCGTCTGCGGGCCTGGCTGGAACAGAGCCGGGTGGTGGTGGATGCGCTCCTGGGCACCGGGGCCAATCGGCCCATTGAAGGGCTCCTGGCCCAGGTGTTGGATGAGGTGAACCGGGCTCGGGAGCACCGTCGTCGCCACCCGGACCGGATGCCCCTGGACGTGGTGGCCGTGGACTGTCCCAGTGGCTTGAACTGCGATACCGGCACGGTGGACCCGGCCACCGTCCCCGCGGCCATCACCGTCACCTTCGCCTATGCCAAGCGGGGCCACTACATCTTCCCTGGCGCGGGGATGGTGGGACGGCTGGTGGTCGCGGACATCGGCATCGATCCGGCCCTGGCGGCCGAGATCCGTACCTTTGCCCTGGCCCCGGAGTACCTGGCCCCCCTGGTGCCACCCCGCCCCCGGGACAGCCACAAGGGGACCTTCGGCAGGGTCCTGGGCGCGGTGGGCAGCGTGAACTTCCCGGGCGCGGCCCGGCTGGCCCTGGCGGCCATGGGGCGGGTGGGGGCCGGCCTGGTCACCGGCGCGGTGGCCCAGCCGGTGTGGAACGTGGTCGCGGCCGGCCTGGCCGAACCCACCTGGCTCCTCCTCTCCCACGAGCTGGGCGTCATCGACGAGGACGCCGCGGCCCTGGTCCACGAGCGGCTGGGCGACTACGACGCCCTGTTGCTGGGCTGTGGCCTGACCCAGGAGGATCCGGCCCGAGCGTTCGTCCAGGCCCTGTTGGACCGGGAGGCCTCGGCCCGTCCCTCCGTGTTGCCCACGGCCTTCCGGCGGGGGGATCTCGCCTCCCAGGGCCCCTCGTCCGCGGCTGATCAGGGAAGCAACGAGGGCTCCCCCTTTGGGCTGCTGCGCCGCCGTGGCCCCGGCAGGGGCTCGGCTCCGCCCTTGCCGCCCACGGTCATCGACGCGGACGGGCTGAACAACCTGGCCCGGCTGGACGATTGGCCCCGACTCCTCCCGGAACAGACCGTCCTCACCCCCCACCCCGCGGAGATGGCCCGGCTGTGTGGTCTCACCGTGGCCCAGGTGGTGGAGCGTCGCTGGGATCTGGCCCGGGAGAAGGCCCGGGAATGGGGGGCCGTGCTCCTGGTCAAGGGCCCCTACACGGTGATCGCCCACCCGGATGGCCGCCTGGCCGTGCTCCCGGTGGCCACCCCGGCCCTGGCCACCGCGGGCACAGGGGATGTCCTGGCCGGAGCCATTGCCGGCCTCCTGGCCCAGGGCCTGGAACCCTTCGACGCGGCCTGTCTGGGCGCATGGCTCCACGGCCGGGCCGGCCTCCTGTGCCAGGAAGCCGTGGGGCCCGCCGGTGCCCTGGCCGGCGATCTGTTGGCCCACCTGCCCAGGGCCTTGAACGAGCTTCGAACCCATCAGGATCGTCTTCCATGAACCGAACAGCCATCCACATCGCCCTGGACGCCATGGGGGGGGACCACGCCCCCCAGGAGATCGTGGCCGGCGCGGTCCTGGCCGCCCGGGAATTCGACGTCGCCATCTCCCTGGTAGGCCGGCCCGAGGCCATCCGCGCGGAGCTGGCCCGACACCACACCGCTGGGTTGGATCTCCGCATCGAGCCCGCCAGCCAGGTGATCCACATGGCCGACAAGCCGGCCGAGGCCGTCCGCACCAGGCGGGACAGCTCCATCGTGGTGGCCTGTCAACTGGTGCGGAAGGGCATGGCCGACGCGGTGGTCACCGCGGGGAACACCGGGGGTGCTCTGGCCGCGGGCATCCTGCACATCGGCCGCATCCGGGGGATCCGGCGGCCGGCCCTCACCGTGCCCTTCCCCACCCGCCAGGGCTTCTGCGTCCTGTTGGACGTGGGGGCCAACGTGGACGTGAAGCCGGAGCACCTGCAGCAGTTCGCGGTGATGGGCAGCATCTACTCCCGGCGCATCATGGGGGTGGTCCAACCCCGGGTGCGGATCCTGAGCAACGGCGAGGAGCCGGGCAAGGGCAGCCAGTTGGTGCTGGAGGCCACGAAACGGCTCCAGCATACGCCGGGGATCCATTTCCTGGGGAACATCGAGGGCCGGGACATCGTGGAGGACCTGGCCGATGTGGTGGTGACCGACGGCTTCACCGGCAACGTGCTCATCAAGACCGCGGAGGGGGTGGGCAAGCTGATCAAGACCATCCTCATCGAGGAGCTCACGGCCACCCGGATCAGCAGCCTGGGCGCGTTGTTGGCCAAGTCGGCCCTCCAACGCCTGGGCCGTCGCCTGGACGACAGCGAGTACGGCGGGGCCGTGTTGCTGGGGCTCTCCAACCTCCTGGTGGTGGGCCATGGCAGCAGCAACGCGAACGCCATCCGCCACGCCATCCGGGTGGCGAAGCAGGCGGTGGAGAGCCACATGGTGGAGGAGATCCAGGCCGGGATCCAGGAGCTGGCCTCCCAGGTCCGAACCCATGTGCCCACGCCTTGACGGCCCACCGAGCCATCCATCGCTCTCGACCCGTTCGTTCCAACCCCGGAAGGGAATCGCCCCGCGATGAAAGTCTACCGCAACCTCTCCTACATCAAGGCCCGGGAACGCCTGGGACGACGCATCACCCTGGCAGGGCTTCTGGTGCTCCTGTTGGGGCTGGCCGCGAGCTTCACCCCCAACTGGCTGCCCCCAGATGAGCCGGCCCAGGGCGCGGTGCTGCGTTTTCTCCAGCAGTACTGGGCCTACATCAGCTTCGGCGCGCTGGCCGTCGGCTTCCTGGCCTCCAGCGCGGGGAGCTACTTCATCAACCGGTTCGCCCCCCGGCGCTGGCCCGGCACCAAGCAGATCGCGCGCCCCGATGAACTCATCGAGCGCAGCCTGAAGGGCTTCGACGACAAGTACACCCTCTTCCTCTGGGCCCTGGCCTCGGCCCCCTATCTCTTGGTGGGGCCGCCCGGGATCTTCGTCTTCGTGGTCCGAGGCGACAAGGCCCAGGTCCGGGTAGAGGGCGACTCCTGGCGGGAGCGTTTCAGCTTGGGCCGGATCCTGACGGCCTTCACCCGGGAAGGCCTGGGCAATCCCTCCCGAGAGCTGGAGGAGACCCGGCAGGCCGTCCAGGAGCTGCTGCGCCAGGGCGTGGACGCCGACCAGCTCCACCTGGACCCGGCCGGAGTCCCGGTCCACGGAGCGGTGGTCTTCATCCATCCTCGGGCCCAGCTCACCCTGGAGAGCCCCACGGTCCCCGTCCTCCGCCCCAACGAGGTGAAGAAGTTCGTGCGCAGCATCAAGGGGCGGCCCCTGAACGGCTCGCCCCTCCGGGAGGTGACGGAGTACCTGGCCGGGATGCAGGAGAGGAGCTAGCCGAGCCCCAGGGGGCGACGAGGGCACGGAGAGGCGACCTGTGAGAGGGAGGCGGGAGGGCCCAGGCCCCATGTTCCATGGCCATCCCCTCCGGGCTGCCCTGGCCCTCGTCGCCCTGGCCATCCACCTGGGCACCGCGGTCCTGCGGCTGGACACCTTCTGGCCCTATCCCCGGCTGTTGGACTTCGCCGCGTTCTACGCTGGAGCCTGGGCCCTGCGCCATGGCCTCTCCCCATACCCCTGGCCCCAAGGGCTGGGAGAACGGTTGGCAGCCGAGGCCTCCTTGGACCTGTCCCTGGGGCTGCCGATCCTGAACAGCTTCCCCCTCTGGCCCTGGCTCCTCCAGCCCCTGACCCTGCTCCCCTTTCCCCAGGCCGCCTGGCTCTGGCTGCTCTTCCACCTGCTTCTCCTGGCCTGGGCCAGTCGCGAGCTGGCCCGCTGGGCCCGGGTCCCACCGGGGTGGCCCCGGGGGATCCTCTACGGGCTGGTCCTCACCTTTGGCCCCGTGACCCTGAACCTGACCCTGGGCCAGACCGGCCCCTTTCTCCTGGTGCTCGCGCTGCTCCTCCTCCGGGGCATGGACCGCATGGGCCGGAGCCAGGCCGTCTCCAGCGGTGTTCTCTGGGGAGTGGGGGTGGCCACCAAGCTCTTTCCGCTCCTGTGGTTGCCCGGCCTGGCGCTGTTGCGTCGGGGGTGGGTCCTGCGCACGGCCCTGGTGGGGCTGGCCGGGGCGGCCCTGCTCCACGGGCTCTTGCTCCCCGGGCTCACCTGGCGCTATGTGACGGAGTTCCTGCCGGCCCAGGCCGCGGCCCTCAGCCAAGGCCAGCTCGATGACCAGTCCCTGCTCGCGTGGCTGTTGCGGCTGACCCAGCCCCTTCGGTTCCAGGTGCCAGGGCTGTTTGTCTTCCAGCGTCACTGGGTGGAGTGGGCGCCGGGGATATCGGTGGATCCCGACCTGATTCGCGGGGGCACGGCTGTGCTTCTCCTGGGGGGTGGCCTGGGGCTGGCCCGGTGGCTGTGGGACCGAGGGCGGGGAGATCCTCGCGCCGGGTTCCACCTCTGGGTGCTCTTCTCCCTGTTGGTGTTGCCCCACACCGAGCGCTACAACCATCTTCTGCTCCTGCCCGCCCTGGCCTGGCTGTGGGGACAGGGGCCCCGGGCCCAGGGATACGCGGTGGCGGGCTACTTTCTGGCTGCCCTGGCCCGGCTCACCCACCTTTGGGTGCTGATCCTGCCCTGGCCCTGGGCACCTCTCCTGACCGGCGCCGGCATCGGCGCGGTGGTGGTCTCCATGGTAGGGGTGGGGAAGGCGATGACGAGGGCCCAGGTGGAAGGCTGAGAGAGGGCACGGGGCGCGGAGAGGGTGTCAGGCCTCCACGGCTCCAGGCGGTGGATCTGCGCCGGGACCCCGAGGCGACGGAGTGGCGGCATCCGGGCCCATCCAGGACAGGGCCAAGCGGGAAGGGGGACGCGGCCGGGCCCCCCACCCCCAGGAGTGGAGGGCCCGATAGCAGGGGATCCGACCCATCCGGGGTATCTGCCTCAGCTTTCCCGGTAGCGGAGCAGACGGAGGGCGTTCATCACCACCAGGATGGTGCTCCCCTCGTGGAGGACCACAGCCCCGCTGAGCTGCATCCACCCGACCACCGAGGTCACGATGAGCACGCCGATGACCCCCAGGGAGATGGCCAGGTTCTGGACGATGATGGCCCGGCTGGCCCGGCCCAGCCCCACGGCAAAGGGCAGTTTGCTCAGGTCGTCCGCCATCAGGGCCACGTCCGCGGTCTCCAAGGCCACCGCGGTGCCCGCAGCGCCCATGGCGATGCCCACCGTGGCGGTGGCCAGGGCCGGGGCGTCGTTGACCCCATCTCCGACCATGCCCACGGTCTCGTGTTCCTCCAGGAGCTCCTGGACCGCGGTGACCTTGTCCTCGGGCATGAGCTCCGCGCGGACCTCGTCCACGCCCACCTGTCGGGCCACCTGTTCGGCCACAGGCCGGGCGTCCCCGGTGAGCATCACCAGCCGCCGGATGCCCAGGGCCCGTAGGCGGTCCATCACCGCCCGCACGCCAGGGCGTGGGGTGTCGGCCAGGGCCAGGATGCCCAGGTAGATGGGGCCTCGGTGCACGATCATCACGGTCTTGCCCTGGGCCTGGAGGGCCTTCACCTGCTCGATCCACTCCGGCTGGAGCGGATGGGCGTCGTCTCGGAACAGGGCCAAGGAGCCGATGGCCACCTTCTGGCCCTCCACCACGCCCCGGACTCCCTGGCCGGGTACGTCCTGGAGCTGTTCCAGGGGCGGCAGCTCCAGCTCTGCCTCGCGAGCGGCCTCCACCACGGCCTGGGCCAGGGGATGCGCGGACTGCTGCTCCACGGCCGCGGCCACCCGGAGCAGCTCCTCCCGGGGTGTGCCGTTCAACGGAACCATCTCCACCACCTGGAAGCGCCCCTGGGTCAGGGTCCCCGTCTTGTCGAAGGCAATGGCCCACAGCCGTCCCAGGTTCTCCAGGTGTACACCGCCCTTGATGAGCACGCCCTGGCGTGCGGCCTGGGCGATGCCGGCCAGGACCGCGGCCGGCGTGCCCACGGCCAGGGCACAGGGGGACGCGGCCACCAGGAGCAACATGGCGCGGTAGAAGGCCCCGGACCAGCTCATCCAGCCGAGCAGGGGCGGCACCACAGCCACCCCGGCGGTGAAGAGGAGGACCAAGGGGACGAAGCGGCGGGTGAAGCGCTGGGTGAACTGTTGGGTGGGGCTCTGTTGGCTCTGGGCCTCCTCCACCAGCCGCATCACCCGGCTCAGGGTGCTGTCCTGGGCCAGGCGGGTGACCCGGATCTCCAGCCCGCCGCTCTGGTTCACCGTGCCCGCGAAGACCTCATCCCCGGGCCCCTTCTCCACGGGCACGCTCTCCCCGGTCACCGGGCTCTGGTCCACCGCGCTGTGGCCCTGGACCACCTCCCCGTCCACGGGGATCCGGTCCCCGGGCCGGACCACCACCACGTCCCCAATGCGGACCTGTTCCACCGGTACGGGGATCACCTGGGTGCCTCGACGCACCCGGGCCACCCGAGGCATCAACTCGCCCAACGCCTGGATGGCCCGACGAGCCCGGTCCAGCGCGTAGTGTTCCCCCGCGTGGCCCAGGGCAAACAGGAAGAGAAGGAACGCGCCTTCGGCCCACTTGCCCAGGATGGCCGCGCCGCCGGCCGCGGCCAACATGAGCACATCCGTGTCGAACCGGCCCCGGAGCAGCCCGGGCAGGGCGTGGGTGGCGATGTCGTAGCCCCCGGCCACATAGGCCAACACGTAGAAGGCCAGGGCGATCTGGCCGGGCATCCCCAGGAAGGTCTCGCCGATCCAGCCCACCAGGAAGAAGAGGCCGGCCAGGCCCACCAGGATCAGGGTCCAGCGTTCCTGGATCCAGTGGGGCAGGAACGAGGGCGCACTGCCGTGGTCGTGTTCCTCCTCGGCCCGGTGTGCCGGCTCGGGCCGGGCACGAAAACGGCGGAGTGTCTCCTGGATGGTCTCCTGGGCCAGTTCCTGGCTGTCGTAGGCCACGAAGGCCAGGCCGGCCGCGTAGTTCACCGCGGCGTGGAGCATGCCCGGGAGCTCGGCCAAGGCCTCCTGGAGGATCTCCGCCTCGTCCGCGGTCTCCAACCCCCGGATCGGGATGGTCTCGTGGCGGTACCGGTCGGACACCCGGGCACCGGCCTCCCGGGCCAGCCGTTCCACCCGCTCCAGGGGCAGCAGGTTGGGATCGAAGTGGAGGCACAGCCGGGCCGTGCCGTTCTCCCGGACCAGGTGCACCTCTTCGATGCCCTTGGTGCTCCGCAGCGCGTCCAGCAGGAAGCGGCCGCACTCGTCGTCCTCGGGGATCTCCGGCAACAGCAGAGAGCGTTCGATACGGATCTTGGCCATGGCGTTCATCTCTCCGAAAGAAGGGTGGGTTCTGGGCAAGCCATAGATGCTGTGTGGAGCCGGCCCGATCTCGTCCATAGGGTCCCGGGCCAGCGAGCAGGTTCTTCCAGGGCTGTCCCGCTGCGGGCTCCCTCAACCGTGTCGTGCGTGGTCCAGCCCCTGGCGAAAGAGCTCGGTCACGTGGTCGTCGTCCAGGGTGTAGTAGATGTGACGCCCTTCTCGTCGAGCCCGCACCAGGCGCAGATCCCGCAGGACCCGCAGATGGTGGGAGACCGCGGGCTGGCTCATCTCCAGAAGTCGATGGATATCTCCCACGCACAGCTCTTGGTGGACCAGGAGCCCCAGGATACGCACCCGGGTCGGATCCGCCAGGGCGCTGAAGATCCGGGCCATCTCCTCCGCGACCGTCTCGTCCACCAGGTGCACGGCCGCGGGGTGTTCGGTGGTGTGTTCCGCCAGGCAGAGGCCGTCTGACTCGGTGAGCACGGGCTCCATGGAGGTCTCTCTCCTCTCAGATGTGTGCATCTTTATATGAGCATGCGTTTATATATTGCGGACATTCTACCTTGGGAGCCCTCCTGTGTCAAGTCCGAGGCGATGGGAGAAAGGGGGCAGGTTCCGGTAAAGGGCTCCGCCTACGGTCCGGGATCGAAGACGATGACCGTGTAGGTGAACGTCCGGGAACGTCCGTCCACCCAGACGTTGTCGATGCGGACCTGGTAGCGGATCTCTCCGTTGGATGCGGTGTCGAATCGGGCCTGGGGCTCCCAGACCAGGGTGTTCTCCCCGTATCCGTCCACAGGGGGATGGACTTGGACGGCCAGAGCCTGGCCGTCCTGGGCCATGGTCACCGTGGCCTGGGTGAAATCTGCATTGGGGTAGGACAACGACCACCGAGGGTAGACCACCGGGTAGGGCACGTAGCCCGGAGGTGGCCAGGCCACGAAGTCGTCCCGGGTCTGGGGCCGGGGTCCCCACATGGCGTCTCGGTCGAACACCCACAGGGCATTGGCCGCGGGATAGCCATCCCGTGGAGGGATGTCGCCGGTGCCCATCTGTCGGGTCTGGGGGTAGAGGATCCAGCGGCGATGGCCCACCGGATAGTTCCCCTCGCCGGGATCGTAGATGTAGCCACTGATGGCCTGGGGACCGTAGACGCCCAGGAACAGGTTGGAGCTGCCGGCCCCCTCCTCGCCGCTCGCCCGATAGCAGCTCCAGTCCGTGGAGGGGGTGTGGCTCAGGGCCCGGTTGGCACTCATGAGCAGGGCCGCGTGTTGGGCCTTGGTGTTGTAGCCCGGGTTCAGCCGGATCGGGGGGACGCCGGCCATGGAGCGGAAGTAGTTGATGCGGCGGGCCATGGCCGCGCGGAACTCCGGCCCGGTCTCGCCGGGATCGCAGGCAGCGTGGTTGCCGGTCCAGCCGATGTCTGCCCCGGCGCTGCCTCGATACGCCACCTGGTAGAGCCGACGGGAGGCCTCTCGGTCCCAGGTGTCGACCCAGGGCGCAGGAGCGGTGGCTGCCTGGAGCAGGGGCAGGTAGACCGCGTGGCCGGGGGACAGGATGCGGTGGATCGGGGGTGGGGTGGGTCGGATCGGAGGGGGACCGACAGAGGTCTCTCGGATCGCCCCGCCCCAGGCGATATGGGCGGACAGGAGCAGGACGAGGAGCCACGACCAGGACAGGAACATACGCACGGACATCGTTCGCACGGACATCGTTGAGTGTCACCCGATGGTGGATGGAATGGACCCCGTGGAAACGGAGGGTGGCAACGGTGAACGGATCTCTCCTCTGGCCCCCATGTCCCTGTTCCTCTTCCTGCCAGGGCTCTTGGGGAGCTGGACCTGGGATCCGTACATGGGTTTCAACGTCTTCCCGGGCAGATGGTTTCATCGATTTGGGTGCGGATCTTTCGGGCAGCCGGGGAAGGAGGGGGCGGGCCATCTCCAGAGGATCCCAGTTCCAGCAGTGCACGAATTCGTAGCGGAGTCGGCATCCTCAGAAATCCTCAGATGCCGATTCCAGAGGGGCGATGCCGCATCGGAGGGTGCTCACTCCTCCGTTTGGCTGAAATCGTGAATTACTGAGTTTGCCGGTCCTGGGGGGTCTGGTATACTGGCCCTCGGGGCCCTCGGCGGTCAGGGGCCCCGTTGTCCTGTCCGTCTTCGTCTGTGCGGAGGTCTCCGTCGAAATGCAGATCGGTGCCCAGTCCCTGGTGGACGCCTTGAAGTTCGTGGTGGTCAAGCATCCTCGGGATTCCCACGGGGATCAGGCCACCATCGATGCCCAATGGCGGGCTCTCCACTACCTGGATCGCCCCGACTACGCGCGGGTCATCCAGGAGTTCGAGGCGCTGGTGGCCATCCTGGAGGGCTTCGGCGCGGAGATCGGCTACCTGCCGCGACATCCGGCCACCGGGCTGGACTCCATCTACGTCCACGACCCGGTGGTGCCCGTGGAGGGCGGCGTGATCCTGGGCAACATGGGCAAGCAGGCCCGCCGGCCCGAGCCAGAGGCCTTTGCCGAATATCTGGGGGCCCTGGGGGTGCCCGTTCTGGGGCGCATCACAGAGCCAGGTCTCCTGGAGGGCGGCGATGTCTGTTGGCTGGATCGTCGGACCGTGGCGGTGGGCCAGGGATACCGGACCAACGCCGAGGGCATTCGTCAGTTTCGCGAGCTCCTGGGCCATCGGGTGGATCGGGTGATCCCTGTGCCCCTGCCCCATTGGACGGGACCGGACGATTGTCTGCACCTGATGTCCTTCATCAGTCCGGTGGCCGAGCGCACGGCCGTGGTCTATTCCCGCATGATGCCGGTCCCCTTTCGCCAGTGGCTGTTGGAACATGGATGGCAGCTCATCGAGGTGCCGGACGAGGAGTACGAGACCTTTGCCTGCAACGTCCTGGCCCTGGCTCCGGGGATCTGTGTGATGGTGGCCGGCAACCCGGTGACCCAGAGCCGCCTGGAGGCTGCGGGGATGGAGGTCCACACCTTCCCTGGACAGGACCTCTGCATCAAGGGGGGTGGGGGACCCACGTGTCTCATCCGTCCCATGTTGCGTCGGTAGGCGTCCCCTCCGGTGGCGGCCGGGGCGCTGTCGGGCGTTGGAGCCCCTGGGCATGATCGCCCGCTACATCCTGGACACCCGCACGGCCACGGCCCGTTTTCCGGGCATCGGTCGCTATGTCCGCAACCTGGTTCCGGCCCTGGTCAGCCAGTCGAGCCCGGACGAGCAGTGGGTCCTCCTGTGGAACCCGCGGGATCCCACAGCCTGGGATCCCGCGGAGCTGGCCGGCCCTCAGGTGGCCGTGATACCGGTACCTGTCTCCCCCTTTGCGCTGGGCCAACAGTGGGCCGTGCCCAGGCAACTGCGTCGTCTGGCCTGGGGCGGCCGGGTTGAGGACCTGAACCGGCCGGCGGCCAGAGTCCCTTCCCTCTACCACAGCACCTACTACCTCATGCCCTACTGGCCGGGGCTCCCCACGGTGCTGACCGTGTACGACCTGATCGCCATGCGCCTGCCCCACACGGTCTCTCTGCGGGCTCGGCTCCTCGCGCGGATCGCGACGGCCCTGGCTCTCCGGGCCGCGGCCCATGTGATCGCGATCTCCCAGGCCACCCGGGCCGACCTGTTGTCCCACTTTCCCAGATCGCCGGACCAGGTCACCGTTGTCCCTCTCGCGCCGGATCCCCGGTTTCGGCCGCAGCCCCCTCCGGAGATCGCCCGGGTGCGGGCCCGTTACGGGCTGCCGGAGGCGTATTTCCTCTACCTGGGCATCAACAAGCCCCACAAGAACCTGGTCCACCTGCTCCGGGCGTACAGGGGACTGGCGACGACCCAGGCCCCGGGGGGCGGCCCTCCGCCCGCCTTGGTCATCGCAGGTCCCTGGGATTCCCGCTATCCCCAGCCCAGACAGGAGGCCCGCGCTCTGGGCCTGGGCCATGCAGTCCGCTTCCTCGGTCCGGTGGCGGAGGAGGATCTGGCCGGGCTGTACAGTGGCTGCACGGCCTTTGTCTTTCCCAGCCTGTACGAGGGGTTCGGCCTGCCTGTGTTGGAGGCCATGGCCTGTGGCGCGGCCGTGATCTGCGGCAACCGATCCAGCCTGCCCGAGGTGGCGGGGGACGCGGCCCTGTTGGTGGATCCCATGTCGGTGGAGGCCTGGACCCAGGCCCTGGCTCGGGTGTGGAGGGACCCGGGGCTGGCCGCGGATCTTCGGGAGCGAGGCCGACGGCGGGCCGCCCGGTTCACCTGGGAGCGCACCGCTCGGGAGACGTTGGCCGTCTATCGCCGGGCCCTGGAAGGGCTCTAGGCTGGGGAGGGAGGGACGAGGTGGGTCCGGAGAGGCGTCGATGTCGGGACGCGTCGCGGTCATCCCGGGGATGGGGCACGGCCCGGGAGGGCCTGGCCCGGATCCAGCCCGGCGAAGAGGTCGTCCACGGGGCGGGCGGGGGGTGTGGGGAAGGCCTGGACGAAGCATTCGTGGCGGCGGAAGTGGCGCTGGAGCACCGATGGCAGGGCCCCCAGGAAGCCGGGGCCACCGCTGTACTGGCTGGCATGGGCGCGGCTGGCGGCCTCCTTGCGGGCCAGATAGGCCTCCACGGGGATCCGGGCGTGGATAGGGGTGTGCCAGCGGCTGATGGTCACCAGATCGATGTCCCGATTTCGGCCCAGGGCCCGGGGATCCTGGCCCCGCAGGCGCAGGAACCACACCACAGTCCGCAGCATCCCCTTGTCCAGGGTGAAGTAGTAGAGCCTGTGCGGGGTATGGGGCGGGAGGGGCTCCCGGTCGGTCGGATCGGGGCAGTAGCGGGGATCGCCGGCCAGGTGGAACGCGGCTGTGGCCACCTGGCATACCCGGATGTGGTCTGGGTGGCCGTACCCGCCGTAGGGGTCGTGGGTGATGACGACCTGGGGGCGCAGCCGTCGGATGAAGTCCACCATCTCGGCCACCAGGCGGCTCCAGGGCTGGCGGATCAGGGCCCGGGGATGGTGGTTGTCCGGCTGGCCGGGCATGCCGCTGTCCCGGTAGGGCAGGTTCCAGACGCTGGCCAGGCCCAGGATCACCGCGGCCCGGGCCAGCTCTTCCTGGCGGTGCTGGGCCAGGGAGCGCCCCGGGCCGGGCCCCTGGCCGGCTGCCACCGAGCCCGCGTCGCCGTCCGTGGCAATGACCACGTGGACCTGGACACCCTCTGCCGCGTATCGGGCCAGGGTGCCGCCGGGGCCGAAGCTCTCGTCGTCCGGGTGGGAGAGGAGGGCCAGGAGGGTGCGAGGGATGTCCATGGCCACGTCGGGACTTCTCCTTGTCGGGTCTTGGCTCACGGTCTGGGCGTGCCCCGCATCCACCAGCCGAGCCCCCAGCCGGCCCGATCGGCGGAGGCATCGCCGGCGGGTCCGGGCAAGGTGGCCAGGGTCAGCTCCACCCGTCGTCCTCGAAATGCGTCCAGGGGAACCCACAGCTCCTGCCAGTCTCGGTGTTCGGGGACCGTAGGGTCCAGGTGTTGCTCGGCGAGGAGCTGGGCCTCTCCATCCAAGGGGCGGACCCACACCTGGAAGGTCACGCCGTCGCCTCCCCAGTCCCAGGCCAGGGGATCCAGCGCGGGGCTCAGCCACAGGAAGGTCCGCTCGTCGGGCACGTCCAGGGTGAAGCGGATCCGGGCCGGCGCGTGGGCGAAGATGGCCCGGCGGGTGTCCCCGTCCTGGGGCATGGTGAAGCGCGTGGCGACGACCCGGACACAGCCGGTGGGATCGGTGCTCGGATCCGGGCAGAAGGGCTCCCGGGGCTCGTAGTCGGCCTGGGGCAGTTGGTCCACCAGGGAGAGGAGCCGGAAGCGCTCCAGCAGCTTCCGGCGGTCTGGGTCGGGCTGCAGCAGGGTGTAGGCGTGGTTCACCCCGATCCAGCTTCCGGTGATCGCCAGGGAGAAGGCCAGGGTGGCCAGGAGGGTTGGGATGTGGTCGCGCCTCTTGGCTCGGCTGTCCGCGGCTCGGGGCATCCACGCGAGCCATCCCCACAGGGCCACCCCCGGCCCCACGATGGCGAACAGGTCCCAGTCCTGGGGGCGGGGCAGGTCGTTCTGGAAGCCGAAGTGGTAGATCCCCAGCCCCAGGACCAGGAGGCTCGCGTAGCGAAAGGGGAAGGATCGGCCGTGGTCGGGATCCCGTGTGGCCGCCAGGCCGGCCACCGCCAGCACGGGGAGGCCGGGCACCAGGAGCCAGAGGTTCATCAGCGCGTCCCACATCTGTGAGGGGGCCAGGGCCTCCTGCACCGTCCAGAAGAGCTGGGGATCCCCCGCGTAGCCCTCCCCCTGGAAGGGGGAGGGGGCACCGGCGGCCCCCAGGACGAGGACGGTGGCGGCCGGCACGGCCAGGCTGCTCAGGGCCAGGATGCCCAGCCGTTTTCCCAGGGCGTCTGGGGAGATCGGTCCCCGGGTCTCCCGGTGTTGGGGCTTCGGCGCCCGGAGCAGGAGAAGCAGGGGGAGGAGGGTGAACGCGGCCTGGGGATGGGCTGCGACCGCGGTGCCGGCCGCCAGGCCCACGGCCCACAGGGGGGCCTGGCCCCTGTGGTGGGCGAAGGCCAGCCCAGCGGTGAGGTAGGCCAGGGCTGTGGAGAGGCTGTAGTTCTCCACATGGCCGAACCAGAGCTGGCTGCTGCCCAGGGCCAGGAGGCCCGCGGCCAGGAGACCGGCCTGGGCGGGGGTGTGGGTTCCGTGGCGGGCCAACAGCCGGACAGCGACCAGGTAGAGGAGCCCCGCGGCCACACTGATGGCCGCGACCGCCTCCGCGGGGGAGGCTCCCCAGGCCATGGCCAGGCCGCTCAGGGTATGCTCCAGGAGGGCATCCAGGGGCTCCTTCCACACGTAGGGGTCCTGGTCCAGGCCGGTCTGTTCCAGCAGGTGGACCTTGAGCAGGGCGTCGCCGTACCAGGTCCGTTCCCGGAGGGCCCAGAAGAGCGCTCCGGCCAGGACCATGGCCCCCAGATGGAGGGCCCACCGGAGGGGGGGACGGGCCTGGACCTTCTCGATGGCCTCCAGCAGGGCCTGGACAGGCCCCTCTCGTGCAGGCCCTGGCCCCATCCGGTCGGCTGTCTTGGGGGGACAGGGGCGGAGATAGGGGAAGGCCAGGAGGGGCGCGGCCAGGACGCCGGCCGCCAGGAACAGGCGCAGTTCCCAGGGCACGTAGGCCAGGTAGTGGAAGGGCCACAGGGCCTGGATGCCCAGGGTCTGTCCGCCTGCGGTGGCCAGGATCCACGCGCCCAGGCCCGCGATCCCCAGGGATGTCACCCGGGCCGGGCCGGTGGGGACGAGGCCACGTGGGCCTCGTTTCCCCGGGGGCGGCTGCGGGGTTGCCTGGGGCAGGGGTGGGTGCCCCTGCGGTTCGGTGGCTGTCGGTGGGGGCGAGGAGCCCCGGGGGTATCTGGTCATCGGTCCAGCACGAAGTCCAGGATGATGCCGTGGACCACCTGTTCGACCGGCGCCCGGTCGTCCGTGAAGACGGGGGTGTTGGGTGGGGGAGAGGCTGTCCGGAGCCGGGCGATGGCCTGTTGGGCAAAGGCCCGGAATTCCTGGGGCAGGGTGATGGGCAGGGCCTGCGCGTTCTGGCCTGGGATCCAAGGGGCCACAGGGGTGGCCACTCCCAGGACCAGGGAGTTGCCCAATGTGTCCTCGGGCCCGGGTTCGTCGACCACGAAGACCTGGGGGAAGACCTGCCCCAGGGTGGCGCTCAGGGCGTCCACCAGCGCGAAGTTCTGGGCGGTGCGGCCCACGTTGATGGCGACCACGCCGTCGGGCGCCAGGTGTTCCCGCACTTGTTGGAAGAACTCCACCGTGGCCAGGTGGAAGGGGATGTAGGGAGGGCGGTAGGCGTCCACCAGGATCAGGTCGAAGCGGACCTCTGGGGGCTGGCGCATCAGCCAGCGGCGTCCGTCCGCGGCCACGGCGGTCAGATTGGGGTAGTCCATGCCGAAGTAGGTGCGGCCTACCTGGATGATCTGGGGGTCGAGCTCCACGCCTACGATGGGAATGGGCCCGTAGATGCGGCTGTAGAGGCCCGGCACGGTGCCTGCGGCCAGGCCGATGACCAGCACCCGGTCCTGGGGAGTGGGCAGGGCGGGTGGGGGGCGGAAGAGAGGGGCCAGGAGGAAGTAGTCCCAGATGCCCTGGCTGAGCAGGCTGTCCGGGTGGTAGACGCTGTGGATGCCCACGCCCTCGTTGAGCTTCAGATGGCGTTCGCTGCCCCATTGGCGCACCGCGATGTAGTTGTAGAGGCTCTCATCCTCGTAGAGGATCTGTCCCTTCTGGCCGTCGTCCCAGGCGGCCCGGACGACGTTGGGGCGGCCCAGCCAGGCCAAGAGGGCCACGGCCAGGATCCCGGCCAGGGGCACCCAGCGCAGGGGGCCGGATCGGGCCAGGAGGAGGCTGCCTCCGGCCGCGACGGCCAGCAGGGCCAGGGCCAGCAGGTAGAAGGTCCAGCGGGTGCCGTAGGCCGGGATCAGCCAGAGGGTGGGCAGGAAGGTGCCCAGGATGCTGCCTGCAGTGGCCGCAGCGTAGATCCGTCCCGCGATCTGGCCCCCTTCGGCCACCTGGGTGAGGGCCAGGCGCACGGCCCAGGGGCTCACGGTGCCCAGGAGGATCACGGGCAGGCTGAAGAGGAGGAGGATGGCCACCAGGGTGCCGCCCAGCAGGCCCAGGCGGAAGTTGTCCAGGCCCAGGGTGGCCAGCCGAAGGATGGGCGGGCTCAGGGTGGGGATCAGGGCGATGCCCACGCCCGCGAGGGTGACCAGCCCCCACAGGGGTTCCAGCGCGGGGAAGCGGTCGGCCAGGCGGCCGCCCAGCCAGGCGCCCAGGGCCAGGTAGAGGAGGATCAGTCCGATGAGGCTGGCCCAGACCACCTGGCTGTTGCCGAACCAGGGGTCCAACAGCCGGGCGGCGCTGAGCTCCACCCCCAGGGTGGTGCCTCCGGCGGTGAAGGCCAGGAGGTAGAGGTATGCGCGCGGTGCCATGGAGCTATTCTACACCAATCGTTCCCGGATCAGGGCACTGGCGTAGTCCATGACCGTGACCACCAGGACGATGCCCCAGACCGCGGTGGCCGCGGCGTTCCACTGGAGCTGGTTGATCCAGCGGGAGAGCTCCATGCCGATGCCGCCGCCGCCCACGAAGCCGATGATGGTGGACATGCGCACGTTGATGTCCCATTGGTAGACCGCGAACGCGATGTATGGGGGGACGATCTGGGGGATGACCGCGAACCAGATGACCTGGATGCGGTTGGCGCCGGTGGCGGTGATGGCCTCGATGGGCCCGGGATCGATGCTCTCCGCGGCCTCGGAGTAGAGCTTGCCCAGGTTGGCCACGGTGCTCACGGTCAGCGCGAGGACGCCGGCGAAGGGGCCGAAGCCCACCCAGATGGCAAAGATGGTGGCCAGGATGAGGGGTTCGATGGAGCGGGTCAGGTTGAAGAAGGTTCGGGTGGCCAGGTAGACCGTGTGGCCCCACCCGGTGCTGGGCATGATGTTGCGGGCCCCCAGGAAGCTGAGGGGGATGGCGAAGAAGTTGGCCAGGGTGGTGGCCATGAGGGCCAGGAAGACGGTCTCAATGAGCTTCTCCGCGGTGGTGCGCAGGGCCGGGCTGGGGTTCAGGCTGCCGGCCTCCCAGCGGAGCTCGGCCTGGAGGCGGTGTTCGCCGGGGTTTTCCCCCAGCAGAGGCGGGACGTCCGTCTCCACGGTGAAGGCGCCGTTCTCGTCGGTGGTGAAGCGTTCGTCCCGGAGTCGGCCCTCCACCCCGGTGATGATCCAGTAGAGGCGGCCCTGGGTGTTGGGCCGGAGGTTGATACCGGTGACCTGGAGAGGGTCCCGGGGGTTCAGGCAGTGGGCGGAGAGCTGCAGCCGGTCCAGGTCTCCCTGGGGCTCATAGGTCTCGCCGGGGGCACAGGGGACCTTCAGGGTCACCTGGAGGCGGTCCCGTTGCACGCCTCGGGCCAGGAGGGAGGGGCGCAGGAGCTGGCCCACGATGGGCCCGGCCTTGTACGCGTCCTGGACCAGCTTGCCCAGGTCGATCTGGGTGGCCTCCCAGCTCCAGATGTAGAGGGGGATCGCGATGGCCAGGGCCATGAGGGTCTTGGCCCAGGGACCTCGTGGGCGCTTTCCATCCATGGGCGTGTTCTCCACCTCTGTCTGTGGGGGGCCGATCGGGGCGGCCTCACACGATCCGCTTGCGCACCTCGCTGCTGAAGAAGTCCAACACGGTCACCACCAGGGCGATGGCCCAGATGGCCGCACTGGCGGAGCGGAAGTCCGTCAGGCGGATCCACTGTTGGAGGAGGAAACCGATGCCGCCGCCGCCCACGAAGCCGATGATGGTGGACATGCGCACGTTGATGTCCCACCGGTAGACGGTGAAGGCCACGAAGGGAGGCCATACCTGGGGAAGCACCCCGAACCAGATGACCTGGATGCGGTTGGCGCCGGTGGCGGTGATGGCCTCGATGGGGCCCGGTTCGATGTTCTCGATGGCCTCGGAGTAGAGCTTGCCCAGCGCGGCGATGGAGTGCATGGTCAGCGCGAGGACACCGGCGAAGGGGCCCAGCCCCACCCAGACCACGAAGACGATGGCCATGATCAGGGGTTCGATGGCCCGCAGGATGTTCAGCAGGGTCCGGACCACGTAGTAGAGGGCAAAGGTGAGCGGGTGGACCCGCATCAGGTTCCGGGCCGCGAAGAAGGAGATGAGGACCGCGAAGAGGGCCCCCCAGGTGGTGGCCATCAGGGCCTGGGCGATGGTCTCCCCCATCCGGTAGACCACCAGCCGGGCCGTCTCGCTGGGCTGGAGGGGGCCCACTTCGGTCACATAGCGGGCCTCGATGAACTGGGGCTGGGGCTGTTCCGTGGCCACCTCGGGCGCGGTGACGGTCGCCTGGAAGCGGCCGTCCGGTCCGGCGACGAAGTCCACCAGCTCACCCTGGTGGTGCAGCCGGGCCCGATCGCCGATGGTGTTCTCGAACCAGAGCTCTCCCTCCAGGTTGGGCGGGAACCCCTCCCCGTAGACGGTGATGGGGTCCCCGGGGTCCGCGCAGGCCCGGTCCAGCCCCAGCACCGGCCCCGGGCCCGACGAGGTGGGCGGCGGCCCCGGGGCCTCTGGCCCACAGGGCATGGTGAACTGGATCCGCACGGACGCGTAGGTGATCTCCCGTTCCAGGTAGTTGGGCCGCAGGAGGCTCACCACGAAGGGGCGGATCTTGGGGGCGTTGGCCACGAAGCGCTGGAGGTCGATCTCGGTCACCTGCCAGCCGATGGCGTAGACCAGGATCGCGGCGGTGAGGAGCAGGCGCAGGGTTCCCGGGTCCCGTCCCTGGGCGTATCGGCGGGCTTCCCAGGCCTGCCACAGCCAGAAGGGCAGGCCCCAGGGGGCCAGGGCGGTCAGCTCCAGCCAGAGGGCGAGACCGGTCAGGGCCAGGGCAGTGGTGAGGATGGCCGCGCCCCGCTCCCGACGCCCCAGGTAGAGGTGTCCCAGGCCGGGGATCAGGAGGCCCAGAAGGGCTGCCAGGGCGGGATGGCGCCGCAGGGAGGGCGCGGAGGGTGTCTCGTGGACCATGAAGGCGTGCCCCTGGGAGTGCGGTCAGCGGATCTCCACCTCCACGGCCTCCTCGCCGTAGATCTCCTTGAAGCGACGGTCGTCGATCTCCTGGGGGCTGCCGTCGAAGACCAGGAGGCCATCCTTGAGCGCGAGGATGCGGGAGGCGTAGGTGCGGGCCAGGCTGAGGAAGTGGAGGCTGCAGAGCACGGTGACGCCCATCTCTCGGTTGAGCTGTTCCACGTACTTCATGACCGAGTGGGAGGTGGCGGGATCCAGGCTGGCCACCGGCTCGTCGGCCAGGAGAAGCCGGGGTTCCTGCATCAGGGCCCGGGCGATGCCCACCCGCTGTTGTTGGCCCCCGGAGAGCTCGTCGGCCCGGTTGTGGGCCTTCTCCCGGATCCCCACCAGCTCCAGGTTGGCAAAGGCCCGCTCCACATCGGCCCGGGACCAGCGGCCGGTGATGCTGCGCCAGGTGCTCACGTATCCCAGGCGGCCGGTGAGGACGTTGGTCAACACCGGGAGCCGCTTGACCAGGTTGAACTGCTGGAAGATCATGCCGATCTGGCGTCGGATCCGGCGGAGCTCCCGGGGATCCGCGGCGGTGATGTCCACCCCGTCCCAGATCACCCTGCCGGAGGTGGGTTCGATGAGCCGGTTGATGCAGCGGAGGAGGGTGGACTTTCCCGAGCCGGACAGGCCGATGATGGCCACGAATTCGCCGTCCTCCACCGTGAAGGAGATGCCCTTCAGGGCTTGGGTGCCGTCCTCGTAGACTTTGACAAGGTCCTGGATCTGGAGCATGGGCCCACCGTGACCGTCGCGGGTGGTGGAATTCGGGAGGCAGAGATGGGCCAGGACAGGGCGCCCCGGGGCCCGAGCCCGGGGATCTTTCCAGGCTCCGCGGCGCCCTGAACCGACCTCTCGGTGTCCGACCGAGGGGCTATTGGGCCAGTTCTTCGATGTTGATGCCGGCCGCGTCCAGGCTGGCCCGGAACTCGTCGTAGAAGGAGTCGTCCGCGGGGGCCAGGCCCTCGATGGAGTAGACGGTCTTCAGGGCCTCCTGGCCCTCGGGCGTCGCCGCGATCTCCAGCAGGGCGTCCCGGAGGGTGTCCACCATCTCCGTCGGCAGATCGGGGATCACGCTCACGTTGTCGTTGGGGATCTCGGCCGTGGTGGCCAGGACCACCACCTTCTCCTTCACGTCGGGCAGCTCGTCCTCCACCGCGTTCCGGGCGTCCGCGTAGGTGGCGCCCGCGTCACAGTCCCCGTTGTAGACCGCGATGATCACGTTGTTGTGGGATCCGGCCTCGATGGTCTTGGCGAAGTCCTGGTCCGGGTCGATGCCCGCGGCCAGCAGCTCGATCCGGGGGATGATGTAGCCCGAGGTGGAGAGGGGATCCACCCAGCAGAAGACCTTGCCCTTCAGGTCTGCCAGGGACTCGATGCCCGAATCCGCGCGCACCACGATCTGACCCCGGTAGCTGGGGCTGCCGAAGCGGATGGTGACCAGGATGACCTCCACGTCGTACTTCTCGTGGGCCAGCAGGTAGCCGAAGGTGTTCAACCAGCCGATGTGGGCATTGCCCGCGCCCATGGCTTCCACCACCGCCGCGTAGGAGGTGGCCACGTTGCTGTCGATGGCCAGGCCCGTCTTCTCCTCCAGCATCTGCTCGATGGCCTCGCCGCCGGCGATGATCTCCTGGGTATCGCCGGAGGGCACGAAGGACATGACCAGGGGGTTGTCCGCCGTGCCCAGGGCGGGGCCGGCCTCCTCCTGGGGAGCGGGGGCCTGGCCCTCGGCCGGAGCTCCCTGCTGAGGAGGTGGCGGGGGGGCACAGGCCACGGCCAACAGCGCGGCGATCACGAGGAGGGAGAACAGGGTGAGTCGTCGCATGGGAGCGCTCCTTTCGCTGGGTGGGACCACGAAATGTCTGCAGCTCGATGGATCGGCCGCGCCACGAGGAGGACCCGTGCTCGGCCAACACGGGGTGTTTCCATGATACCATCCTCGCACGGAATGTTCAAAGAGGGGCGCCCAGGACGCCCAGGAGGAGGGCGGTGGGAGACCGCGATCAGGCCGGCTATGGGGAACTGGACCGACGAGCTGACGCCAGAGGCGAGAAGGGCCGGAAAGGGGGCTTTCTTCGGATGCAGCCCTCAGGTGCCGGTCTCGATGGTCCGGGCCCAGGAGCGGTTCTCCCGGTACCACGCGACCAGCCGTTCCACCCCTTCCTGGAAGGACGTCTGGGGCTGCCAGCCCAGAAGCTGTCGGGCCTTGCCGATATCTGCCCAGGTGGCCCGCGCGTCCGCGGGGTGTCGGGGTCGGTGTTCCAGCCGGGCCTCTTTTCCTACCAGCGTCTCCACCAGCCGGATGGCCTCCATGAGCTCCACAGGCCGATCCGAGCCCAGGTTGATGATCTCGTAGATGGGGGGCCGAGAGGCCGTTGTCCTGTGGTCCTGGTGGGCTTGGGAGGGCTGTGCCGGCTCTCCGGCGTAGTGGATCGCGGCCACCGTGCCCTGGGCCACGTCGTCCACGTAGGTGAAATCCCGGGACTGGGTGCCGTCGCCGTAGACCACCACCGGACGTCCCTCGAAGATCCACTGGACGAAGCGAAAGAGGCTCATGTCCGGCCGTCCTCCTGGGCCATAGACGGTGAAGTAGCGCAGGATGAGCACGTCCATCTGGTAGAGGGCGTGATAGGTGTGACACAGGGCCTCGGCCGCCTTCTTGGACGCGGCGTAGGGCGAGAGAGGGCGGTCGGTGGGCATCTCCTCCCGATAGGGCAGGGCGTCGTTGCCCGCGTAGAGGCTGGAGGTGGAGGCCAGGACGAACCGGGGGACCCGGTGTTCCCGGCACAGTTCCAGCAGGTTGAGGGTGCCGGTGACGTTGGTCTCCAGGTAGACCCAGGGGTCGGCCACGGACTGGCGCACCCCGGCCCGGGCCGCGAGGTTCACCACCGCATGGAAGGGAGGGTGGCCGTCCGGGGCCTGGAAGAGCTCCTGGAGCCCCTGCCGATCGGCGATGTCCACGCGGTGGAAGGTGAACTCCGGATGCCCTTGCAGCCCTGCCAGGCGCCATTCCTTCAGGCGGACGTCGTAGGCGTCGTTCAGGTTGTCCACGCCGACCACCCGATGGCCCTGGCGCAGGAGGAGGGCGGCGACCCGGGAAGCGATGAAGCCGGCCGCGCCGGTGACCAGGATACGCTGGACTGGGGGGACCATGGAGGGGCTCTCTCCCGGTGTATGTGGGCGCCATGGTGGCGGCCGGTCTGGAACTCCGGACGGAAAGGAACAGGCTCCCAGGTCCAGTGGGGCCCGGCGCATTATAGCACAGTCCGATCCGGGGGTGGAAAGAGAGGGCGGGTTCTGGAGGAAGGGGCGGGCCGGGGCGGGCAACCGCCCCGGCCTCGAGGCCTCAGGGGATACAGACCCTCTGCCCTCGATAGAGGTACCATCTGTACTGTTTGCGGACCCAGGGGTTCGCGCTCAGCATCTCCTGGGGCGACTTCCCATACATCCGGCCGATGGCGAAGAGGCCCTCGCCGGCCCTCACCACGTGGACCGCGGAGCACCCTGGCGGAGCCGGCGGATCCGGGGGATCCACGGGCTGACGGCCCACCTGCTGGTTCTCGAAGTCCTGCTCCAGGCGGACGCAGGCTCCCGGCTGTTCAGGCAGGGTCACCCACTGACAGGTCGGGCCCTGGGGCAGCCAGCCATCGGGCACCACCTCGCAGACCTGGTAGGTGGCTCCGGGGATACGGTAGTCGTTCATGGGGAAGTCGATGCGGAAGCGGCCGGTGCCGTCGGTGTAGACTGGGGGCGGCGTGTAGCCGCCGGGCTCCCGGGGCGTCGCGGTGATCTCCCAGCCCGGCAGCCCCACCCGTCCGTTGGTGTCCACCTTGCGGCCCTCGATGCAGAAGGCGGGCTCGCTCTGTCGGTTGTAGAACTCCACCTGGACGCACTTGGGCCCGGTCAACACCACCTGGTAGCTGGTGGGCGCGGCCGGTTCCCACCCCTCGGGTGGCGCGCCCTCGTGCACGGTGTAGGGCCCCAGGGGGAGATCGGTGAAGACGATCCGCCCCAGGGCGTCTGTGAACCCCTCCGCGGCCAGGGAGCCGTCGGTTCTCAGGACAAAGATGTACCAGTCCGGCAGGCCGAAGGGAGCCTGGTTGCTGCCCTCCGGAGGGATGTCCCGCTTGATCACCTCGATGCAGCCCCGGTCCTCCGGGAGAAGGCGGTTCTTGAAGCGGAGCAGGTAGGGCCCTGGGGGCTGGACATCCAGGCTCTGGACCCCGGTGGCCGGTGCCACGGGATCGAAGACGACACCTTCCGGAGCCACCTCGGTGAAGATCCACATGCCGGGAGAGAGGGAGAAGGTGGCGATCCCGTCCTCCCCGGTCACCGCCTCCTTGGGCAGGGCGAAGAAGTTCCCCGGGCCCGGGCGCGCCCGAATGGTCCACCCGGCCAGCGGATTGTGGTCCGTGTCGATCTTGAGGACGCGGACGATGACCACCCGACGCATCTTGAAGCGGATCACCTGGCAGTCCCGGTTGCCGTAGGCAATGGGGACGTCGAAGCTGTCCGCGGTGACGGGCTCCCAGCCCTCCCGGGCCGAGATGGTGAAGTTCCACAGGCCGGGGGGCAGGTTGTCGAAGATGAACGTTCCATGCACGTCGGTCTCCACCTTCCGGGCGGTGGTGGGGTCCAGCATGCCGCTGGCGTCGTAGGCCATGGCGGTGATGGTCCAGCCGGTGCTGGGCCGTTCCTCGTGGTCGATGACCGCGCCCCGGACACACAGGCGATCCAGGGGGATGGGCTCCTGGGCAGGCCTGTTCTCGCCGGCCAGCGCGGTTCCGCCGAGGGCGAGGACCAGGACCAGCACCAGACCCACCATACCGGCCAGACGGAGCAGTCCACGGATCCAGACGGTGGCAGCGTGTCGCATGGTACACCCTCCTCTGGGTACAAGAGCAGGAGAGGACCGACGGATGGTCCCCCGCACACACGGTCACCACGAGCTCAGGGCACCTACCTGGCTCGTCGCGAGCTCGCTTCGACAGTCCGGCGAGGGGCGTGGGCCTCGACAGAATCCGGAGACCGGATCGGTTCAGATGTCTGGACGAAGGGCAGTGGCGGAACCGTTCGGCCTGTGCACCCGATGCCTGCCCTCACCGAGCCACTTCCCGGGTCTTCCCGGCAGAGCGCTCCACACGCGACACCACGGTCGGAACAGGTTCAGAACACGGCGAACGTATCGAATCGAGGAAAGGACAGGTCTGCTGCGGCCCCCGATGGACACGAGAAGGCAGCACGTCCGGGGCGAGGCGGCGACGGAGGGCCTTCCACGTCGCCAGAACACGAGGAAAGGGAACGTGCCCTTGCACCAATAATACCCAAAGTCGTGCGATCTGGCAACCTCTATTGCAGAAAAATACCTGTCATTTCCCGGAGAGATCTGTCATTTCCCGAGAGAGAAGGGCGATATTTAGTGGATGGCAGCATTCGGTTGAAGTTTTCCGTGGGCCTCTCTGCCGGGGCCAGCCCCCTTGGAGACCTCTGGAGCCCGGGGGCGAACGGGAGCCCCCCGGTGGAACGGGGATTGCCCCGGGGTCTGGGCTGAGGTACAATCAGGGCGAACGGTGCCCGTGGAACGCCACCTGTACAGGACTGCCCGGATGGACACACGTCTCCATGCCCCCCAGGCGGGCCCTCGTCCTCGGCCGGACCCTCGGTACACGGCCGCGCTCACTGCCCTGTTCAAGGACGCCCGATACGATGGTCGGGGCGAGAAGTACGCCCACCCGGAGCGGGCCCGCCAGCGCATGCGGGAGATCCTGGCCCGGATCGGCGAACCCCATCTTCGATTTCGAGCCCTCCACATCACCGGAACCAAGGGCAAGGGCAGCACCAGCGCCATGGCCGAGTCCATGCTCCGCCACCTGGGGTGCCGGACCGGCCTCTTCACCAGCCCCCACCTGCACACCTTCCGGGAACGGATTCGGGTGGACGGCCAGCTCATGGATCCCGACCACCTGGTGGATCTGGTGGAGCGGCTCTGGGCGGATTTCCAGGCCATTCCCGATCTGACCGTCTTCGACAAGATCACGGCCATGGCCTTCCGCTACTTTGCCGACCAGGGGGTGGAGGTGGCGGTGGTGGAGGTGGGCCTGGGGGGGCGCCTGGACAGCACCAACGTGCTGGAGCCCGCCGTCTGTGGCATCACCCGCATCGGCATGGACCACATGCACGTGTTGGGCGAGACGTTGACCCGGATCGCGTGGGAGAAGGCCGGCATCATCAAGCCCCAGGTGCCCGTCTACACCTGTCCCCAGGAGCCGGAGGCCCTGGCCGTGCTCCTGGCCGTGGCCCAGGAGCGTCGGGCCCCCCTCCACGTGGTGGAGCCCCTCCACGGAACGGGCCTGCCCCTGGCCGGCCGCTTCCAGGAGGTCAACGCGGCGGTGGCCTGGCACATGGTCCAGGAATTCGCCCGCCAGGGCCACATCCGCTGGGACGAGGCCCGAGCCCGGGAGGGGCTGGCCGCCACCTGGTGGCCCGGCCGCTTCGAGATGCTCCCCCTGCCCTCCGGCTCCCCGGTGCCCCTCCTGGTGGACTGTGCCCACAACATCGACAGCATCCGGGCCCTGATGGACAACCTGGCCGCCTACTTCCCCGGCCGTCCCCTGAGCTTCATCTTCGGGGCCAATCGGGACAAGGACCTGAGCCCGATCTTCCCCCTGTTGCTGGAGGCCAGCCCCCGCCTGATCCTGGTGGCCAGCCGGCACCCCAAGGCCCGTCCGGCCCAGGAGCTGGCCCAGGAGCTGGATGAGGTGTTGGCCCGGCACCCGGTGTGGCCGGTCCCCCAGATCCATGTGGCCCACACCATGGACGAGGCCCTCCAGGTGGCGGCCGGCTGGACACCCCCGGAAGGGCTGATGGTGGGGACCGGCTCGGTCTTCGTGGTGGCCGAGCTCCGGGAGGCCTGGTTCGCCCGGTATCCCTGGCTCTTCTCCGCCCAGGACTGGGTCCGTGCGGCCGCGGAGGAACCCCTGTTGGCGCCTGCGGCCCTGCCCACCTTGGACATGCGCCCGTGAGCTTTCGCCGGGGCCCCGGCTGAATGGGCACCTGGATCGCGGGGCTGGAGGATCCGAGCAGCGACGAAGCCAGGACATGGGCTCAGATCGTCGGAGGGGCAACGGCTCCCTTGAACGACCCTGCCCCCACCGGCGCTCTGGACCTCTGGCCCTCTGGGCAGGGCTTCTTGTCAGCCGCTTCCACGCTGTGCTATAGTTCAACCACCACCGAGGACCGCGTTCCCTCGCCGTTTCCATCCCACCTAAGGAGGAACCGTCGTGCGGGTAAGCTGTCTACAGGAGAACCTGGCCAAGGGCCTTTCCGTGGTGAGCCGGGCAGTGGCCCCCCGCAGCACCCTGGCCGTGTTGGGCAACGTGCTGTTGGAGGCCAAGGACAATCAGCTCCGCCTGGCGGCCACCAACCTGGACATCGGCATCAACTGCTGGATCGGAGCCCAGGTGGAGGACGAGGGGGCCACCACAGTGCCCGCCCGCATCCTGGCCGAGTTCGTCAACAGCCTGCCATCCGAGAAGATCGAGATGGACCTGGCCGTGCGGACCCAGACCCTCCACCTGCGCTGTGCCCGGTCCCAGGCCAACATCCGGGGCATCGACGCCGCGGAGTTCCCCATCATCCCCACCGTGGACAACGGCGACGGCCCCGAGGCCACCGCGGAGCTCCTGGAGGGCAGCACCATCGCCCTGGAGACGGACGGCCTTCGCACCATGATCGACCAGGTCATCTTCGCGGCCGCCACCGACGAGAGCCGCCCCATCCTCACCGGGGTGGAGGTCTCCTTCCAGGGCGATCGCCTCACCATGGCCGCCACCGACGGCTACCGGCTCAGCGTGCGCAGCGTGGAGCTGACCGCCCCCTTGGGCGAGGACCTGACGGTCATCGTCCCGGCCCGGAGCCTGGGCGAGCTGGCCCGGGTCCTGGCCGACGCGGACACCGAACGCCCTGTCCAGGTCACCGTCACCCAGCCCCGCAACCAGATCCTCTTCCGGGTCTGGGGCAAACCCGGCGACGGCAAGGGCAGTTTCCACAAGGTGGACGTGGTCAGCCAGCTCATCGAGGCCCGCTTCCCCGACTACCGGACCATCATCCCCAGGGCCTTCGAGACCCGGACCGTGGTCTCCACCGAGGCCTTTCTCCAGGCGGTCCGACGGGCCTACCTCTTTGCCCGGGACAACGCCAACATCGTCCGCCTGACCATCCAGCCGCCCCAGGGGCAGGAACCGGGCACCCTGCGCCTCACCGCCACCAGCGCAGAGATGGGCGACAACATCAACGAGCTGGACGCCCAGGTGGAGGGCAGCCCCCTGGAGATCGCGTTCAACGCCCGCTACCTGATCGACGTGCTCAGCCAGATCCCCCAGCCCCAGGTCGTGTTGGAGACCACCCAGACCAACCGGCCCGGCACCCTGCGCCCCCTGGGCATGGGCAACGAGGAGTTCCTCCACGTCATCATGCCCATGCAGCCTCGGGGATAGGCATCGCCCCAGGGGGATACCTGGGCCCGGGCCGTTGCCCTCGGGCCGCGCCGCGGGCCTTCCTCGGCCATCTCACCCGACCGGACAGGGCCACCGCTCATCAGGGAGGGAGACCATCGTGGGTACCCGGAAGCTGCAGGCCCCCCAGGGGCTCCACTTCGAGGAGTTCCAGGTGGGCGACATGGTGGAGAGTGGGGGACGCACCATCACCGAGGCCGACATCGTTGGCTTCGCCGCGCTCTCCGGCGACTGGAATCGGATCCACACCGACGCGGAGTACAGCCGACAGCAGATGTTCGGCCAGCGCGTCGCCCATGGCCTGTTGGTGCTCAGCGTGGCCAGCGGCCTGGCCGTTCGCCTGGGCTTCATGGAGGAGACGGTCCTGGCCTTCATGGGGTTGGAATGGGAGTTCCGCAAGCCGGTCTTCATCGGCGACACGGTGCGCCTGCGGGCCACGGTGGCGGACAAGCGCCCCATGCCCCGCCTGGGGGGTGGAGTGGTCGCCTTCAAGATGGAGGTCCTGAACCAGAAGGACCAGGTGGTCCAGCGGGGCCTGTGGAAGATCCTGTGCAGGGGTCTGCCCCAGGAGGACTCTCCGGCCACCTCTTCGTAGCCCGGGGCTGCATCCGGTCTCTCCTCCCCTTTCCCTGGGTGCCATCGTCCACCGCGACAGGGAGCCGGGGCCAGGCCGACCCACGTCCCTGTGCCCAACCCGAGGTCGGCCAAGGCCTGTCCACCGTCGACCCGACGCGGTCCCGCCCAGGTTGCCTCATCGGGATGCCGCCGGTCGTCATATGCATTCCCACACCCTCCTCGGCATCGATCTGGGCACCTCTGCCCTGAAGGCGGTCCTGGTGACAGACCAGGGGCGGTTCATCGCGTCCGCGAGCAGGGCGTACCCCATCCGCCGTCCGCGACCGGACCGGGCGGAGCAGGATCCGTCCACCTGGTGGGATGCCCTGGTGGGCTGCATGGGGGCTCTGCGGGACCGGGGTGTGGTGGAAGGGGTACAGGCCATCGGCCTTTCTGGCCAGATGCACGGCACGGTGTTGCTGGACCGCCAGGGCCGGCCCTTGGGGCCCGCGGTCATCTGGCCCGACCGGCGGAGCATCTCCCAGGTGGCTCGCTTCGGCCAGCAGGTGGGGCTGGAGCGGCTGATCCGCATCGCGGGGAGCCCCCCGGCCACCGGGTTCATGGCCGGGACCCTGGCCTGGTTCCAGGAGCATGAGCCCCAGCTCTGGGCACGGGTGCGCCACGTGCTGCTTCCCAAGGATTTCCTCCGCCTGCGACTGACCGGGGAGATGGCCACCGACCCCAGCGACGCCTCGGGCACCCTGTTGTTGGACGTGGGCCAGCGCACCTGGTCCCCAGAGATGCTGGCTGCAGCAGGCGTGCGGCCGGCCCTGTTGCCCCAGATACGCCCCTCCGCCCAGGTGGCCGGCTTCCTCACCCAAGAGGCGGCCACGGCTCTGGGCCTGGCGGCCGGGACTCCGGTGGTGACCGGGGGAGGGGACACCGCATGCAGTGCCCTGGCCGCGGCCGCGGTGTCCCCGGGGACGCTGCTCCTCACCCTAGGCACCGGCGGACAGTTGGTGTGGCCTGTGGACCGGCCCCAGGTCGATCTCCAGGGGCGTATCCACACCTTCTGCCATGTCCTGGAGCCCGGCGTGGACCGGGCTGGGTGGTACCAGATGGGCGCGACCCTGGCCGCGGGGATGGCCCTGGCGTGGCTGCGGGAGAAGGTGTTCGGGCTCTCGGGCGAGGATGCCTATGCCGAGATGACCTCCTGGGCCCAGGAGATCCCGCCGGGGGCCCAGGGCCTGCTCTTTCTGCCCTATCTGGTGGGGGAGCGGACGCCCCACATGGATCCCCAGGCCCGAGGCGTCTTCCTGGGCCTGACTCCTTCCCATGGCCGGGGCCATCTGGTGCGGGCGGTGATGGAAGGGGTGGCCCTGGCCCTGTTCGACGCGTTCCAGGTGTTGGCCGAGCTGGGGGCCGTGCCTCGAGCGGGGATCCTGGCCGGTGGGGGTTCTCGGAGCCGCCTATGGCGTCAGATGGTGGCGGATATCTTCGGGCTGTCGGTGCGCCCGTTGCAGACGGCAGAGCAGTCGGCCACGGGCGCGGCCCTGTTGGCCGGGGCCGGACTGGGCTGGTTCGATCCCGCGGACGCGGCCCGGCAGTGGGCCGCTCTGGGGCCGGTGGAGGGACCGGATCCCGGGCGGAGGGCCCGATACCGGGCGCTGGGCGCGGTGTACCGGGCCCTCTATCCCCGGCTCCGGGATCTGTTCCCAGGGCTGGCCGAACCCGACCGTGCCCCGGAGGCCGACCCCTAGTCCTCCTTGGATACGGGGATCTCCTGGGGCGGGGAGGTATCCGGACCCGGATCCTCCGAGGAGGTGCTCTCCTGGGCCTGGGACTCCAGTCGGTCGGCCAGCTCCTGGAGCTCCTCGGCCAGGGCGTGGAGTCCCTTCAGCAGCCCCGCCTGGACCTCCGCGGTGACCTTGCTGGAGCGGATACGGGCCACGATCTGCTCCGCTTTCTCCCGCAGCTCCTGCCCCTCTTCGCTCTCCTGGACCTTCTGGAAGGCCTCCTCCAGCTCCTGGACCAAGCTGCGGAGCCCCTGGCGGATCTGGACCTCGAGCTGCCGGCGTTGTTCGCTGTTCCATGTGGCCCGGGCTGCCCGGGTGAGAGACTCCACCACACGGTGGATCTCCTCGCCCAGCTCGGGGCTGTCCGCCGGCTGGGTTCCGGAAGATGTCTCCTGCATGTCGGTGGTCTCGTCGGGTCGTTCCTTCTCCCCGTCCATCCTGTACACCTCCTTCGATGATGTACTGTCCATTTTGGATCCTTCGGAGATATGCCGGGCGTATTCACGGTGCGAGCTCGATGGGAACGACGACCTGGGTGCCGTCCTCCTGGGTCCGGTAGGTCCCGGCCTGGCTTACCGGCAGCCGTTCCAGGGTCTCCGCCCGATACCAGCTCACATGGAGCCAGTAGCGGACCCCTGGTTCGGGGCTGAAGGGGGCCACCAGGTCTGTCTCCTCCTGGATGATGGGCCCCGGCTGCCACCAGGTGGTGGGAATGAAGGTCCGAAACGGTTCCTGTTCGGTCCGGGGATAGATCTCCCGTCGGCCATCCGGGTATTCTGCCTCCAGCCACAGGATGTACTTGTACCGTGCCTCGGGCGGGCGCAGGACCTCCCAGTAGAGGGTCAAAGGGGTGTACGCTCCTTCCCACAGGGGGCGGCCTGCCTGCCAGCCTCGGAGCACGAACAGATCCCCGAAGACCACCGGTGGCCGGCGAGCCGGGGAGGGCACCTCCACCCGATTGGGGCCCCGGGTGAGAAACGCGTCCACTTTCAGATACGAGTTGGGGCTGAAATAGTTGCGCTCCCACACCCAGGGCAGATGGTCCCGGAGCCAGCGCCACACCTGGTTCTCCGGGTCGATGTAGGGGTGGGTGCCCTCCCGGACGAGCCAGATCCGCCTGTAGGCGTCCGGCGGTGAGGGCTCGGGGGTGCCGTCCAGCTCCATCCAGGACCACCTGTCCAGGGCCGTCCAGGTGGCCTCCCAGCTCCAGGTGCCGTTCTGGATGAAGGGAACCGCTCGCCAGCCCACGGTGCGGCCCTGGGATGCGGCCTCCTCCAGCTCGGCCAGGGGGAGGTAGTAGCGGAAGAGACGCCAGGCAAAGGGCGGCTCCAGCAGGAGGAGGTCACCGGGGCGCAGCTCTCGGCGCAGATCCGCGGCCAAGGTGCGGAGATCGGGCCCTTTGGCGTAGGCGGGTTCGGTGAAGTAGCGGAGGGTACTGGCCCCGATACCCACCAGCAGCAGGCCGGCCACCAGAGCCGTCGTGGCCGGCCGTCGACGGGCCATCCAGGCCAGCCCCCCGGCCACCAGCAGGAGGAAAGGCGCGCTGACCATGGCCAGGTGGCGGGCATTCATGTAGAGGGGTTGCCAGAGGTTGCCCACGAAGAGGATCCCGGTGGGGCCCAGGAGGAAGGCCACCGGGATCCAGGCCAGCGGGCCCCGACCTGAGCGCAGGCTCCAGCCCGCGCCGAGCAGGGCCAGGAGCCCAAAGAGCACGTCCAGGGGCCAGACCTGGGCCAGATCCACGCTCAGGCCCAGGCTGAACGCGTTGAGGAGATCTCGGGCCAGGATCCAGAGGGAGACCGACGCGAAGTTGTCCCCCACACCGGGCTGCTGCAACAGGACCCAGGCCATGCCCCCGGCCACCCCGATCCCGGTCAACCCCACCAGGCCCGCCACGGCCCAGGCCATCCGGGGACGGACCCGCCCTACCGCGCCCACGGCCAGCCCGGCGTGGACCACGGCCAACAGGACCGAGTGATAGTGGATGGCCAGCAGCAGGGCCGTGGAGGCCAGATAGGCCAGGACAGGGCCCCGGGCCGGGCGCTCCTCCAGCACGGCCTCGGTCCAGGACACCAGCAGATAGGTGCTCCACACGGCCAGGACCACCCACCCCATGTAGGGGCGGGCCTCCTGCCCATACCACAGGTAGAAGGGGCTGAGTGCGGCCAGAGCGGCGGCCCACAGGGCCGTTCCCGGGGGCAGGATGGCCCGTCGTTCCAGCCGGTGGGCCAGGGCCCACAGGGCGGGGACCATCAGCACCCCGGCCCAGGCCGCAGGAAGGCGCAGGGTGTACTCCGACACTCCGGCCAGGGCAAGGACGCCCCGCAGCAGGACGAAGAAGAGAAAAGGGTGCTGGTCCTGGGTGTAGAGGACCTCTGCCCCATCGGTCATCTCCAGGCGCCCTACCAGGAGCAGGAACCAGTTCGACTCGGCCCGTTGCAGGCTCAGGCTCTCGTCCCACCAGAGGGTCTTGTCCCCCAGGCCCCACAGGAGCCGGGCCCCGGCCACCAGGATCAGGGCCAGGAGGACGGTTCGGGATCGGGTATCCAGGGGCGGCCCACTTCGCGGTCCAGGCGTTGGGGTCTCCATCATCTCATGGGCCCAGGGTGGCGGAGGTGGAGGCCGGCCGGGCCCGGTGGCGAGCCCAGCTCCGCAGGGCCCGGATCTCCTCCTCCATCATGGTGCTCAGGGGCACGGTTTCCTGGAGCACGTTCAGCAGGTCGTCCATCTGTAGGGGGCGGTTCTGGTCGAAGGCCTCGTAGAGACCGGCGATGAGGGCCTGTTCGATCTCCGCGCCCGAGAGACCCTCCGAGGCCATGGCCAGGGTATGGAGATCGAAGTCCTCGGGGTCTCGGTGGCGTTTCCGCAGGTGGATGCGCCAGATCTCCACCCGCTCGCGGACATCGGGCAGGTCCACGAAGAAGATCTCGTCGAAGCGCCCTTTCCGCACCAGCTCGGGCGGCAACAGCTCCACCCGGTTGGCCGTGGCGATGACGAAGACCGGGGACTGTTTCTCCTGGAGCCAGGTGATGAAGCTGCCGAAGACCCGGGCCGCGGTGCCGGCATCGCTGACGTGGCTGCTGCCCACACCGCTGAACCCCTTCTCGATCTCGTCCACCCACAGGACCACCGGTGCGATGGACTCGGCCATCCGGATGGCGTGGCGCAGGTTCTCCTCGCTGGAGCCCACCAGGCTGGAGAACAGCCGGCCCACGTCCAGGCGCAGGAGGGGCAGGCGCCAGGCATTGGCCACGGCCTTGGCCACCAGGGATTTTCCACACCCCTGGACGCCCACCAACAGGATGCCCCGGGGTTCGGGCAGGCCGAAGGCCCGGGCCGATTCCCCGAAGGCCCGAACCCGCTTGCGCAGCCACTCCTTGAGCACGTCCAGCCCGCCTACGTGGTCCAGCCGGTCTGGGCTGGCGTAGTACTCCAGAAGGCCGCTCTTGCGGATGATCTGCCGTTTCTCCGCGGCCACGGCCTGGATGGCCTCGCCGCCCAGCCGGCCACCGGCCTGGATGATGGCCTTGGCAATTGCGTTGGCGGCCTCGGTGAGGGTCAGGCCCTGACAGGCCCGGACCAGCCGGTCCCGCTGGCGGCGGTTCAAGGCGACCTGGATGCGCCCGTGCTCCTGGGCCGTCTCCACGATCTGGGCCAGGAGCTGCTCCAGGGCGGCCCTGTCGGGCAGCGGGAAATCCACCACGGTGATCTCCTTCTCCAGTTCCGGTGGGATCTGGAGCACCGGGCTCAACAGGATCAGGGTCTTGGGGCTCTGCTGGAGGGCGAAGGCCACCTCCCGCAGCTTCCGGGTCACCCCCACGTCCTTGAGGAAAGGATGGAAGTCCCGCAACACGTACAGGGCTGGCTCCTGGTCGTCCAACACTCCCTGGAGCATCTGGAGGGGGTCTCGGCGGCTCCGCTCCATCGAGCCCGGGAGGGCAGGGTTGGTCTGCCCGGTGGTGATGCTCCACAGGAGCAGACGACGTTTCAGGCCCACTGCCAGGCGGTCCAGCTCGGCCAGGGCCCGCTCCTCCTCGGGCGTCACGATCCAGAGCACGGGATAGCGGGCTCGGATGTAGACCTCTAGTGCATCCCGCATGGCGTTGTCCATCTGTCTCAGCGCAGGTAGGGAGAGCCGGGCCACACCTGCCAAGGCCGCAGCCGCTCGGTCCCCCGGTACACGGCCACGTGCTTCCATCCGGACACATAGTGCCAGAGGCGCCAGAAGGCCCGCATCTCCCCCTTGCGGAACGCGACCCGATGGATCACGTGGCGGTCCTCGTCCAGCAGCATGCGGTAGCCTGGGCGCTTGCGGGCCAGCCTCAGGGCATGGGGGAAGAGGGCGGAACGGCTCTCTCGGAACTCCAGCAGGACGTGCCAGTCCGGCGAGGCGGTGCCGTTCTCTGCGGACTCTGCCCCGGGGGATGGGGCCGCTTCAGGGATGGCCTCGGGGACGATGGCCCGGAGGCCGTCCACCAGATCCCGCAGCAGGGGCGCCAGCCCGGGACGGAGGTCCACCTGAGGCACTCCGATCCGGAGCCCGCGGTGCAGGGTGGGCCAGGGTCTCCAGCTTTCCGGGGGGAAGGCTGCCGGGCCGTCGGGCCGGGTGCCCTGGAGCTGCTGCCAGGCGTAGGCCAGGGGGTCGAGCTCCAGGGTTGCGGCCAGGGAGTCCACACCTCGGGCCATCCGAGGCGCTATGGCCTGGAGCACCTCCGGTGGGGCCAGCTTCCAGGCCCGAACCCCGGCCAGGGCCAGGCGGGGGTCCAGAGGTTGGCCCCAGCCGGCCAGCCACCCCAACGCGATGCCCAACAGCCGAGGAGGGGCGACCTGGTCCAGGGCCCGGAGCAACCGTTCTGGGTCCTGGGCCAACCAGGCATGGAGCAGTGCCAGCCGGGCAAACGGCTCGTCCTGGGCCCAGTGGGCTTGAGCGGCCAGGGCATCCAGGTGTTGTCCCAGGGGGGCGAGCTGGGAGGGGCCACCGGTCAGCAGATGGGCCTCCAACAGGGTCAGGTACAGGCGGCGAAAGGCCTCGGGGGCAGGCTCCGCGGGCTCGGCTGCCCAGCGGAGAAAGGCCGCCCGTTGGACAGGGGTGAACCCCCCGTAGCCCATGCCAGGCCGGGGTTCTTCCTCCATAGGGCGCGAGGGATCCACAGGGAGGTCTGGGTCGATCCCAGAGGGCCCAGGCCGGGACGGAGAGGGCATTGGGCGCAGCCGACCGGGGAAGAGGCGCGCGGCCTGTTCGGAGGTCACCCGTGGGTGGACACCCCGGAGCCAGGGATTGGGGGGATGGGCCAGCTCGCGGTGGCCGGGAAGGCCGGGGGAGGACATGTCCGCCAGCGATGTCATGGGACTCCTGTCAGAGGGCCTCGGTGGCCCTTGTTCGATGGCCGGACGCCCGCGATGATCAGATGGCGGTTGACAAAGGTGGCCCGAGGCGTGTCCCAGGCCTCGGGTGCCAGCCAGGCCCGCAGCCCGGCATCTCCGTGGGCCACCTGTGCCCACAGCTGGGCAATGGTGCGGGAGTCGCAGTCCTGGCGGGCAGCCCACTCCAGGAAGCGGTGGCGTTTGGCCACCACCTCCCGATGGACCACCCGGAGGCCGGCCTCCTGGAACAGGGCGGCCCATTCCTCCACGGCCAGGGCCCGCCCATGGCTGGGATCCCGTTGGCGTTCGAACGCGTTGACCGCCCGGGCCAGCTCCGGATCCCCGGGCACGGTGATGTCCTGGACCAGGAGCATGCCGCCCGGCCGGAGGACCCGGACGCTCTCCTGGACGAAGGTTCGGCAGTCTGCGAAATGGTGGGGGGCGATCCGGCACGTGACCAGGTGGTAGGTCTCGTCCGGGAAGGGCAGAGCATGGGCATCGGCCACGGCAAAGGAGACCCGGATCGGGTCTGTGGCCTGGGCCGCGGCCCGGGCTGCCTCCACCATGGGGCCGCTTCGGTCTATGGCCAGGACCCAGGCCACGTGGGGCGCGAAGGCCCGGGCCGTGTGGCCGCCGCCGGTGGCCACATCCAGGACATGCCAGTGGGGTTGGGGCCCGGCCACCGCGACCAGCCGTTCCAGATCCGGGCCCCAGGCATGGACCCGACTGGCCACATAGCGGTGGGCTCGGGCGCCAAAACGGTCCTCGATGGGCGTGGACTCCTGCAATTTCATCATCTCCTCCATGGAACGATATACTATACCCGAGGAGTTGCGCAAGTACGACAGGGGTTCAAGGGGAGCCTGGGAGCCGGTCCCAGCCCCTGTCAGGCCGGGAAGCAAGCCGTTTCGTCCAGACGGTCTGTGGAGAGAGGCACGGTGTTCAGCGACGCGGCAGACGAGGCGATCTCGGACGAGGTCGTGGATCGGGTGGGGCGGGGCAGCCTCTACGTGGCCTTGCTGGCCGCGTGGACGGCCATGATGGGCAGCCTCTATTTCAGCGAGATCCGGGGCTTTGTCCCCTGTGAACTGTGCTGGGTCCAGCGGATCTTGATGTACCCGCTGGCCGGGATCATCGCCCTGGGCGTCCTGCGCCAGGATGTCCACCTGCCCTATCTGGTGTTGCCCTTCTCCCTGATCGGCCAGGGCGTGTCCACCTACCACTACCTGTTGCAGAAGACCGACCTCTTCGCGGCCCGGGCTTGCACCGTGGGGGTGCCCTGTTCTGCCACCTGGATCAACTGGTTCGGCTTCGTCACCATCCCGTTTCTGGCCATGGTGGCCTTTCTGGTGATCACCCTGGCCATGTTGGTGGCCTTGAGTCAGGGGGTGCCCGATCCCGAGGACCATCGCCCCCAATGGCACCGCCGGGAGCTGGTCCCCGTGGCCGGTGTGGCGATCTTCAGCCTGGCCTGGTACTCGGCCCTGGCCTTGAACCAGGCCACTGCCGGGCCAACGGCCGAGCCATCGACCTTCGAGCCGGCCCCCCTTCGTGGCCCGCTGACCCCTGCAGGGGAGGATCCCATGGCCCTGTTGGAGGGCGAACGGCTCTACCAGGAGGTCTGCGCCTCCTGCCATGGGATGGATGGCCGGGGGCTGCCCGGGCTGGGCAACAGCCTGGTGGATTCCCCGTTCGTTCGCGAGCGGAGCGAGGAGGAGCTGGTGGCCATGGTCCGCGCGGGGCGCCCGGCGGATGCGCCGGACAACCGGAGCGGGGTGGCCATGCCCCCCAGCGGAGGGCGGCCGGACCTGACGGACGAACAACTGGGGGCCATTGTCCGGGTGATCCGAGCATGGAATCCATGAACACGACCCGATCCATGTACCCCGTGCATCGCCTCGGCCAGGGCCGGGGACCGCAGCCCTCTCCCCGTCGGCCAAGCCGGGTCTCGGGGCTTCCGGGGCTCTTGGCCGTGCTGGCTGCGATCGCGCTGTGGGCTCTGGCCGGGCCCGGAGCGGAACTCCTCTGGGCTCAGCAGCCCCAGTCCGGCATCACCTCTCCGGCCCCGGGCAGCGTGGTGAGCGGCTCCGTGCCCATCCTGGGCACCGCGGCCGGGGAACCCTTTGCCCGCTACGAGCTCTACTTCAAACAGGAGCCCAGCGGAGACGAGTCCTACATCTGGTTCGCCGGCGATACCCGGCAGGTGGTCAACGGCCAGCTTGGGGTCTGGCACACGGCTGGGCTGCCCCCGGGCACCTACACGCTGCGTCTGCGGGTGGTGCGGCCGGACGGGAACTACGGCGAGTTCTTCGCGCCCAACATCCTGGTCAACACGGGGCCATCGCCCACTCCCACACCGGATGAGCCCACCCCTACGCCCATTCCCGTGGCCACGCCCACACCCATCCCCCAGCCTACCCCGGTGGTGGTGGAGGTGGAACAGCCCCAGGTCGAGGAGCCCCCCACGCCCACCCCTACCCCGGAACCCCTGGCCTTCGGTCCCCAGGGCCCTGGCGATGAGCCACAGGTGGTGGCCCCGGCGGGGCAGGCGAATCCCCTGGCCGAGGAGCTGGGTGCGGCGGTGGGGCTGTCCCGTCTCCGGGAGGCCTTCTTCCGAGGCGTGCGCTGGTCGGCCCTGCTCTTCCTCCTGGGGGGCGGGATCCTGGGGCTCAGGCGCCTGTTGGACTTCCTGTGGGCCCGGATGGAATGAGCCTGGGACAGGGGACCGGATGCCGTGACAGGCGAGATGGGCGATGGAGGATGTCCGCGAATCCGGGGGAAAGGGGATAGGGTGACGCTGTGAAATGGAAGATGATCGTGGGCCTGGGCAACCCAGGCCCACGTTATGCTCGCAACCGCCACAACATCGGCTTTCAGGTCATCGATATCCTGGCCCGGCGTCATCACATTCCCCTGAATCGGATCCAGCACAAGGCCCTGGTGGGCACAGGCCTCATCCGGGGACAGGGAACCGGGCTTCGGTCCAAGGGGACTGGAGGATGGTCGGCTCCGGCTTCGGGGACCTCCGAAGCCGGGAGCTGGGGTCCGCTTCCCCAGGAACAACGGACCCTTCTGGTCAAGCCCCTGACCTACATGAACCACAGTGGCCAGGCTGTGTCCGGGCTGGCCCGGTACTACCAGGTGCCGCCGGCGGAGATCCTGGTGATCCACGATGATCTGGACCTGCCCCCCGGGCGCATCCGGATCCGGCCCAAAGGGGGTTCCGGCGGCCAGCGGGGTGTCCAGTCCATCATCCAACACCTGGGCACCCAGGAGTTCCCCCGTATCCGGGTAGGCATTGGACGGCCGCCGCCCGGGATGGACCCCGCGGACTATGTGTTGCAGGATTTCACCGACGAGGAGGAGGCCCTGTTCGGCCCGGTGCGGGAGCAGGTGGCCGATGCGGTGGAGTGTTGGCTTTTCCAGGGCATCGATCGGGCGATGAACCGCTTCAACCGGTAGGTCAGGCTCCGGGGATGGAACCTGCCCGGAGTCGCCGTCGTCCCCGTTGGCGTGTGTCTGCGTGGATGATCTGTCTGTATGGACCGGGTCTGGATGGACCGGATATAGCCTCCTGCCTCCCATGTGTGCCTCTTCCCCGGACGGCGCGCCGCAACCCGTCTGTCTCGTGGGCCTGGTGGAGCCCTTGCGGCGTCACCCGGCCTTTCGGGCCCTTGCCCAGGAGCGCCCCAGGGAACCCCTGGGGATGCTGGTGGCCGCGCGGCCGTTGGTGGTGGCCGCCCTGGCCCAGGAACATCCCGGTCCTATCCTGGTGCTCACGGATACCCGGGAGCAGGCCCAGCGCTGGATCCATCTCCTGCGTAGCTATCTCCCCCGGGCAGAGGCAGACCGACGCGCTCTCCTCCACTTCCCCCCACCGGAAGCCCTGCCCTACGAGCGGATCCTGTGGGCCGATGGCACCCGCCAGGAACGGCTCGTCGTGTTGGCCGCGCTGGCGGACCGGAACCGGGATCCGGGTCCGGTGGTGGTGGCCTCGGTTCCCGCGCTCCTCCAGGTCACCCTGCCGCCCCGAGAGCTCCGCCTGGCCATGCGGCCCCTGCGCGCGGGCGCCTTCGTGGATCTGGATGCCCTGTTGCGCTCCTGGGTGGAGATGGGCTACGAGCAGACCCAGGTGGTGGAGGCACCCGGGACCTTTGCCCGCCGGGGAGGGATCGTGGACGTCTGGCCTCCCAACCTCCTCCATCCCATCCGCGTGGATCTCTTCGGCGACCAGGTGGAGGGCCTGCGTGTCTTCGACCCGGCCACCCAGCGTACGGTCCATGCCGTGGACCGGGTGGACATCGGGCCCGGGAGCGAGGCCCTCCCCGGGCATGGGCCCCGGGCCCTGGAGCGACTGGGCCACGGAACCCCGAGCTGTGTGCTCGACGATCCGGAGCTCCTCCCGGCCATCCGGGAGGAGATCGCGGCGGAGGTGGATGCCCTATCCCAAGGGCGCCCCTTCCGGGGCATGGAGTGGTACCTTCCCTATCTCTATGCCCGGCCGGCCACCCTGCTGGACTACCTGGGCGGCCATGCGCTGGTGGTGGTGGACGATGCGACCAATCTCCGGGCCGAGATGGAGGAGGCCCAGGCCGCGGCTCAGCGGACCTACCAGGAGCTGCGCCGGGGTGGAGAGGTCCCCGGGAGGTTCCGCAGCAGCCACGCGGACGTCTCGGCGCTCCTGGCCACACTGGCGCAGCACCGCCCCCTGCTCCTGGGCTTTGGTCGCCTGGATGGCTCGGCCCCTTCCGAGCCCGGGGAGCTGGCCCGGGCCTTTGCCCCATCTCCCCGCTATGCAGGCAAGACCCGGGTCCTCCTCCGGGATCTGGACAAGTTTCTCCGGCGGGGCGAGCCGGTGGTGCTCGTCAGCCAGCAGGCGGCCCGTCTCCAGGCCGATCTGCAGGAGACGGGTCGGGTTCCGACCCCGCAGGGGGATCTCCCTTCCGGACCTCCCCCGGGCATCACCCTGCTCTCCGGCCGCCACCCCGAGGGGTGCATCCTCCGGGGCCAGGAGCCGGGGACGGGTTTCGTCCTCCTGACAGACAACGAGCTCTTCGGCTGGGAGAAGGCGCCCACGCCCCCCCGAGCCACCCGACCCCCTTCCAAGGTGGCCCCAGAGCTCTTCTTCGCCGACGTCAAGCCCGGCGACTACGTGGTCCACATCGAGCACGGCATCGGCCGCTACGAAGGGCTGGTCAAGCTGGAGCTGGACGGTGTGCCCCGGGAGTACCTGCGGATCGCGTACGCCCACGGGGACAGGCTCTACGTCCCCGTGCACCAGGCGGACCGCCTGAGCCGGTATGTGGGCCCAGGGGAGGGGAACCGCCCGCCTGTGGTGACCCGGCTGGGCACCGCGGACTGGCAGTTGACCAAGGCCCGGGCCCGACGAGCCGTGGAGGAGATGGCCGAGGAGCTCCTGGCCCTCTACGCGGCACGGATGGTGGTGGAGGGCCACGCCTTCAGCCCCGATGGTCCCTGGCAGGAGGAGCTGGAGGCCACCTTCCCCTATCCGGAGACGCCGGACCAGCTTCGGACCATCCAGGAGGTGAAGCGGGACATGGAGGCGCCTCGCCCCATGGACCGCATCGTCATCGGCGACGTGGGCTATGGCAAGACCGAGGTGGCCATTCGGGCAGCCTTCAAAGCGGTGGTGGACGGCAAACAGGTGGCCGTCCTGGTGCCCACCACGGTGTTGGCCCAGCAGCACTATCGCACGTTCAGCCAGCGGCTGGCCCGTTTCCCCGTGGCGGTGGAGATGCTCTCCCGGTTCCGCACCCCGGCCCAACAGCGTCGGATCCTCCAGGGCCTGGCCCAGGGCACGGTGGACATCGTCATCGGCACCCATCGACTGCTCAGCGCCGACGTGGTCTTCCGGGACCTGGGACTGCTGATCGTGGATGAGGAACAACGCTTTGGCGTGGCCCACAAGGAGCGGCTCAAACAGCTCCGTACCCAGGTGGACGTTCTCACCCTGAGCGCCACGCCCATTCCCCGGACCCTCCACATGAGCCTGAGCGGGGTGCGGGACATGAGCACCATCACCACGCCGCCCCAGGAGAGGCAGCCGGTACGCACCATCCTGTCTGAGTACGATGAGACCCTCATCCGCCAGGCCATCCAACGGGAGCTGGAGCGGGGCGGCCAGGTCTTCTTCGTCCACAACCGGGTACAGGGGCTGCAGATGCTGGCCAGACGGATCCAGCGGCTGGTGCCCGAGGCCCGGGTGGCCGTGGCCCACGGCCAGATGGCCGAACGGGAGCTGGAACGGGTCATGTTGGCCTTCGCGGACGGGGAGATCGACGTGTTGGTGTGCACCACCATCGTGGAGAACGGCCTGGACATTCGGCGGGCCAACACCATGATCGTCAACCGGGCCGACCGCTTCGGCCTGGCCCAGCTCTACCAGCTTCGGGGCCGGGTGGGCCGGGGCGCGGTCCGGGGCTACTGCTACCTGCTCTACGAACGGCACAAGTCCCTCTCCTTCGACGCGCGGCGCCGCCTGGAGGCCCTGTTGGAGAGCAGCGAGACCCTGGGCGCGGGGTTTCGGATCGCCATGCGCGACCTGGAGATCCGAGGGGCTGGCGAGCTGTTGGGCACCCGACAGCACGGCCAGATCGCCGCGGTGGGCTTCGATCTCTACACTCGGCTGCTGGCCCAGGCGGTCAACGAACTCCGGGAGAAACGGCGAGACCGGCCCCGGGCAGACGCCGGACACCCGGACGCAGCCTCCGAGGCGCCGGAGGGTCCCCCGGACCTGCCCTTCTCTCCGGAGAACCCCCTGGCTCCGCCCATCACCCTGGACCTGCCCGTGACGGCCGAGATCCCAGAGGCCTATGTGGCGGATCCGGACCTTCGCCTCCAGCTCTACCGACGGATTGCCGGGCTGACCACAGAGGTGGAGCTCCAGGAGATGCGCCAGGAGCTGGTGGATCGGTTCGGAAAGGATCCGGAGACCGGGTCGGTGCCCCGGCCGGTGGAGGGCCTTCTCTACCAGATCCGGGTGAAGAACCTGGCCCTCCAGGCCGCCGTGCCCAAGATCGGCCGCCGGCGAGACCAGATCGCGATCCACTGGGCAGGCCTCACCGAGGACAACCGCCGGGATCTCCAACACCGGCTGCGCACGCGGCTGGGCTACATGGACCCAGGCCAGGGCCGCTGGATCCCGGCAGCGGAGATCCACGTGGGCAAGGAGGCCATCTACATCCCCGTGGACACCGAGGGACGGTGGCAGGAGACGTTGATCCGTGTCCTGTCGTGGTTGGCCGCAGACTTCGCGACGGAGACCCGGGCGGATGCCCCCGCGGGGGCCCAGGAATCACCCCCCTGAGGGCAGCCTCTGGCCTGGACGGGCCGCCGGCCGCAGGCCTTCCACCAGGCGCAGAATCCCCTGGGCGATCGCGTCCAGGCCATATCCCGAACGTTCGTGGAGATGACGGATGTAGGCCGCGGTTAGGGGCGCGCGGAGGAGATCCGCGGCCAGGTCCACATCCAGGGCCGGATCGATCTCACCGGTACGTGTCCCCGTCCGCAGCAGGCCGGCCAACGTGAGCCGAAGCCACTGCATCATGGGCGCGTCCTCGACCGGGCTGATGCCGTACGCCCGTTGGACCTCGCACAGGAGAGCCAGGTGTTCGTGGATGAAGGCCACGCTCTCCTGCAGGAAGAAGCGGAGCCGTTCCAGAACCGGGGTGCCTTCCTGGGCCAGGGCCCGGAGACGGGCCAGCACCGCGTCCTGGTGGGCCCGGAAGTGCGCGTCCAACAGGGCCCGGCACAGCGCGCCCTTGTGTTCGAAGTGGCGGTAGAGGGTGCCCTTGCCCACCCCTGCGGCCTGGGCCACCTGGGCCATGGTGACCTGGGCCACGCCCCGTTCCTCGAAGAGCTGCTGCGCGGCCGCCAGGATGCGGGCCCGGTTCGCCCGGGCGTCCTCCCGAGGGCCCCTGGCCGATCTCGGCTCCATGGCATGCAGGGGGATCTCCTGGGCCATCTGCCCTTTCTCCTGTCCTTCAGAGATCGAAGAGCGGGAGAGCTCCGCATCTCCGTGGAACCCCGGCGGCTTCCCAGGCCTCTGGGCATGGTCCCATCCCCGGGGCCCGATCCCGGCGCGGCTCTCCCCCAGCCCCTGTGGCCGCCTGGGCCCCGGTCGGAGCCGACGCCCACTCCCTGAAACACCCTGCTCGCGGTCCTGTCTCCCGCCCTTCTGTGCCGGTGGATCGCCGGGCTTCCCACACCCACTTCAGGTTGACAAACGGACCCAAGTCCACTATGATTGTACCTGAAAAGTGGACTCCAGTCCACTTTTTGTCTCGGTGCCGGGTGGTCCGGCACCCGAGGGCGTGTTCCAGGCGTCCTCGGTTTCGTCCGATCCTCTCCTTTCACCGGTTGTCCAGAGGAGGTAGCCATGCCCGAGATCGTCACCCAGGGAACGGATCATCCGCTGACCACGGTCAAGCTGCAGACGGGCGAGAAGGTCGCCCTCTGCCGCTGTTTTGCCTCCAAGAACTTTCCCTTCTGCGACGGCTCCCACAAGGACCATCCTGGCAAGGGGCCGGCAGTGGTGGAGGCTGTGGCCTCGGCCGGCTCCGACGATTGAGCCCTGGCGGGGCTCACCTCGTGGCCACGGGGGCTGCCGACGCAGTCCCCGTTTTTCTGTCCTTTTCTGGACGCTGGGCGATGCTGGGCATGGACTTGGGGAGGACGTTCAGGGCTCTACCCGGAACAGCACCGCCGTCTCCGGGGAGCGGACCGTGTGCCCCGAGTTCCCGCTGGTGGCCTGGACCCGGACCCGGTAGTCCCCCGGGGACGCGTCCACGGGCACGGAGACGCGCAGGACCACCGGCAGGTTCCCGCCGGCCGGCACCCCCAAGGAGACCACGGTCTCGCCACAGATGCCGTCGGGCCGACAGAGGCGGATGGGCCAGGGTGTCTCATTGGCCGCGTTGACGAACATCTCATCCGCCAGGTCGCCGGTGTTGTCCACCCGGATCACGGCCTCACAGAGCTCTCCGGGGGTACAGCGCCGTACGTTGCCGCCGTCCACCGTGAGCTGGACGCCGAAGCGGACGGCCGCGGGGGTGCCCGTGGGCGTGTTCTCCGGCGTCCATGTAGGGGTGGGGGTGAGGACCGGGGTGCTGGTAGGGGTCTGGGTCGGGGTGGGGGTGGGGATGATCAGGTCCACCGTCACCTCGTAGTCCTGTTGGCTGCCGTCCAGGGCCAAGACCGATAGGGTCCGGGTCTCGGCCACATATCGGGGGCAGACCCGATCCTGGCCCTTGCCCTGGACGCCCACGTTCTGGTAGAAGACCGCCCGGGCGTTCTCCACCTCCCAGAAGACGGTGGTGCACTCGCCTGGGGGCACCGCCTGGTGGGCCGCGCGGAAGACCACCACCGGTGTGGGGTACACAGGGGTCGGCGTGGCGGTGACCACGATGACCGTGGGGAGGGGCGTGGCCTCGGGGCCGGCCGGAGGCAGGAGGATGTTCGGAGGAGACGCCGGGGGTGGGGCCACCACCACGGGTTCAGCCACCGCGGTGGCCAGCTCTGGGGCCGCGGGCGGGGGAGGGGGCGGTGTGGGTGTGGCGATCCCGGCGCCTTCGACCCGGGCCTGTTCGTCCTCCACAAGGGGAGGCGGGGTGGGGGTCGCGGTGGCCGTGGGGGTGTCCGTGGGCAGTAAGGGACCCTCGGTCGTTCCCGGGGGTGTTGCAGTGACCAACAGGAAGACCTGGCCAGGGCCTTCTGTAGATGGTCTGGCACCTTGGTCCAGGGTGGCCAGGGTGCGGCCGACCCACTGCCATCCCGCGTACGCGGCCAGGGAGCCGACACAGAGGAAGAGCGCGAAGAGGACTCCGGCCAGTCCCAGCCATCCAGGAGGGCCTGCCGCCGAAGGCAGCTCCAACATCCCATCCGTGGGGGGCGTGGCTCCTTCCGGCCGGGGCTGGGGATGGAGGGCCTCCTCTGGGTGGAGGAGGCCATAGTGAGGACAATGTGGGTAGGCTGGGGTCAGGCAGGTGGCGGCCTGGTGGCCCAGCAGGATCTGATCGCCGTGCTCCAGGCCAACGATCTCGGGATCCACCTGGGAGAGGGCCAGCCGCTCTACGGCCAGACAGCGATGGGCAAAGCTGGGATAGGGTTCCGGGGGCTGGGGCTCGCCGTCCTTGCCGAGCCGCCCCAGGTAGGGACAGGTCATGTGGGTTTGGCCGGTTGGACGTGTCCTGTCGACTTGAGATAGGAACGGGCGAACGCCAGGGCCTCTTCCGGGGTGTGGATCTGGCCCATGACCTGGGCCTCTACCAGGGCCCGAAGGATCTTGCCCACCAGGGGGCCTTGCTCCAGGCCCAGGCTCTCCATCAGGGTATGGCCGTCCACCAAAGGTTGCACCAGGGGCAGCTGTTCCTCGAAGGCGTAGGCGAACAGCTCGCCCATCCGGGCCAGGAAACGAGGCCAGTGGGGCGGCCGTTCCGCTCCGGTGGCCTGGGCGTCGGCCAGGGCCAACAGGAGGACATCCACGCCGGCCAGCCGATGGCCCTGGCGGGCCCGGGTGGCCTGGAAGAAGCGGAAGGCGGCTCGCCGAGAGATGGGCCGATCGGCGAAGTCCTGCTCCAGGAGCAGGGGGCGCATGTGATGGCGGACCACCTGGGTGGCCAGGGTCACCTCTCGGCGGCTGAAGCGGAGGTGCTGGAGGCGTTGCTCCACCATCAGGGCGCCTACCTCGGCATGGCCCCGGAAACGGATACGCCGTTGGCCCCGCCGTTCGACTTCCTCGTAGGTGGCGGGCTTGCCCACGTCGTGGAAGAGCGCGGACCAGACCAGCCACTGGCCCCGGCGGCGGTCATCGGCCAGCCGTTCCCGGGCCAGGTGGGCCAGGTCCTCCCGCCATGGGGCCAGCAGGGCCCGGATCTCCGGGGCCAGGCGATCCCGTTGTCCCAGCAGCCAGTCCCGCAGCGCGGCGGCATAGCCCACGGCCAACAGGGTGTGGCGGTAGACATCCGTGTGGTGGGGAGGGCTCTGGGGCACGTCCACGGTCTCGGCCACCTCTGGCAGAAGGGGAAAGAGGAGCCGGAGCTCCCGCATGGCCTCTACCACGTCGTCGGGTTCAGGGAGGGCCAGGGCCTTCCACAGCTCCTCCCGGATCCGTTCCGGGGTGGCCTGGGTCACCTGGGCGGCGTGTTCCTGGATCTGGAGACGGGCCTCAGAGGTGAGGGAGAAGCCCAGCTCTGCGGCCAGGCGCACGGCCCGGACCATGCGCACGGGATCGTCCAGGAGGCTGTGGGCCGTCACCGGTCGCAGGCGCCGGGCGGCCAGGTCGTTGCGGCCCGGGCCCACATCCAGGAGGCGGGGGAGCGCGTGTCGTCGGAGCTCCACGGCCAGGGCGTTCACGGTGAAGTCTCGGCTGCGCAGGTCCTCCTGGATGGTGCCCCGGAGCGCGGCCAGATCGCACACCAGCCGGGTGCCCGGCCGCCGGAGATCCACCAGCCGGGCCACGTCCCGCTCCCGGTCCAGGGGGTAGAAGGCCCAGCCCAGGGTGTCCGCGACCTTCCGAGCCAGGGGGAGCACGGGGCCGGCCAGGGCCAGGTCCAGGTCTGTCAGGGGGTGGGGACGGCCCAGGAGCATGTCCCGCACCGCGCCGCCCACCGCGTAGATGGGCTCCCGGTGGGCCAGAAGATGGTCCACCACGGGCTGGAAGCCGGATGGGAGCTGCCAGTCGGGCCAGTCCTCCGCGTACACGTTCCCCTGTTCCATGGGTGGTTGAGGTATGGATGGGCCTGGGCCGGCCGTCCTCGTCGATGGGCGAGGCGTGGGACCCGACGAAGAGCTATCGGGTTCCTATTATAGCGCAAGGCGGTTCGATTTGACATTCTTCGGGGGCCGATGCTACGATGTTCCTCGTGTCAGAGGCCACTCTGGTCGGATCGCATCCGGGGGGCGTGGTGTAGCGGTTAGCATACCGGCCTGTCAAGCCGGAGGTCGCGGGTTCAAATCCCGTCGCTCCCGCCACGAGTTTCGAATACCTGGAAGGTCATCCCATGATGCGATTCGAGGGGGCGTGGTGTAGCGGTTAGCATACCGGCCTGTCAAGCCGGAGGTCGCGGGTTCAAATCCCGTCGCTCCCGCCACGCGAGGAAAGGGCGAAGGCCACGGGCCTTCGCCCTTTCCGTGTGTTCTTCCGCCTTCCTCCTTGCCCCCTGCCATCCTTCCCTGGCCCCGACTGCCCGCGGGAACCCCGCACCACCCCTGTCGGACCGGCCCCGGCCTCGTCGACCCGGGAAGGGCTCTCCTGGATTCCGCCTCCTCCGCGGGGAGGCACGGCGTTCCGACGACGGATGGAGGGCCCAGGGAATGGTGGAGGCCCACACCGGACGGCGGGCTCGAGAAGCCTCTGTCCCTGGTTGTGCACCTTGTTGTAGGCAGCGAGGGGAACTCGGCGCCGGTTCCCGCAGCCGGCGCGAGGGGGCCGGGAGGGGAAAGGAGTCGGGGGGAGTCCACGGAACACGAGGTCGTGCCCTTGCAACG
>Ga0256839_1000139_pt1 | contig 96366 bp, 92 predicted proteins | sample 354166metaG_FD_185968 | JGI IMG/M metagenome (GOLD analysis project Ga0256839, IMG submission 185968) | Hydrothermal vent microbial communities from Mid Atlantic Ridge, Atlantic Ocean - 354-166 | ecosystem: Environmental > Aquatic > Marine > Hydrothermal vents | place: Atlantic Ocean: Mid... | reverse complement strand
ATTGCGTGCCGGCCCGCTGACTGCGTTGGCGAAACTTGCTGTAGAATGACTACAGCGGCCTTTCGCCGCCTTGCAGCGAACCGGCACGCAATGGCTGAATACGATATATATGGTTGCCGGGTTAATAACCCGCATAGCTGCTGCCTCTTGCACTCCCACCACAGGGATTACCCGGCTTGGTCACGACGAGGGTGCGGTACGGCGTGTGGACGTATCTGTGGCGGATGCATTCCGGGCCTAACCGGCATGTCATGACGGGGAGGTTTTTCGTGTCGTTGCAATTGCCTGTCCAGCATGTGCCTTCTTTCGCCGGGCGTCATCCTCTCCCAGCGCTGACGGATTTCGCGGCGGCGCTCCGGCGGCAGTTGCTGGAATTCCCGGTAACGCTCGCGCAGGTGCTGGCGCCTCTCTGGCGGCAGGGACAAAAAGCGCAGATAGCGTTCGCGGATGTGGGTGCGCGCTTCCGGACTGAGTTCCTGCCAGCGTTTGAAACGCTGCCTGATACGCTGACGCTGCCCGGCATCCATCTCCCGCCAGCGTTTGGCGCCCTTTTGCAGGCGATGCTGGCGCTGGGGCGTGAACGCCTCCCACTGCCCGGCGAAGGGCTTGAGCACCCGCCGTTCATCCTGGCTAAGGGCGTCCCATGGAATCGGCGCCACATCACTGTCCGCGTATGCGGAAACTCCAAGGAGAAGGGTCAGCAGCAATATGACAATTCGGCTATTCATGGGTATCCACCTTGTCGTTCTCTTGCGGGGCCGCCTTTTCATCAGGGCTGGCCGGGCGTTCAGGCCACTGCAGATTCAAGGGGTCAATCAATTCGCCACTCGGCGTTTCCCAAAACCCCAAGAATTCCAGCAGCTCCAGGCTGGGCGTCTCGTCCTGATCACGGGGTCCAGTCTGAGCCCCTGGCGCCGCCGGCGCCAGGACCATGGAAAACATCAATATCATCTCAACCGGTCTGCTGCTCATCATCCAGCCACAGGTAAAAATCGAGGTCCTCGATGAACTCCATATCCTCCTTGGTGCTGAGAAGCTCCAGATCCTCGAAAATGCCGGGGGCTTCGGGCGTCCTGTTATCGCTATTCCATAAAGTGACTACCAGCAGGAAACTTGCGGCGGCGGCTGCCCAGCCGCCCATGGCAATCCATCGGGGACGCCTCGGGGAAGGCCTGTGCAGGGCTTTTTGACGCGCCTCGTAGAGACGCCCGATGGTCTCCTCATCCAGTTCCTCCAGGCGCTGCTCCAACATCCTCCTGGCCCTGTCGGTCAATTGCCTCTCCTTGCCTTCCTGGTTCATGGCCTGTAATCCTCCAATAAATCCCGCAAGGCGTGAACGGCCCGCGAATAATGCGTCTTGACGCTGCCTTCCGAGCAACCCATCGCCCGCGCCGTATCAGCAACGCTCTGGCCCTCCCAGGCCCTCAGCATGAAGGCCTGCTGCTGGCGCAGGGGCAGGCGGTGCAGGGCCCGGTCCAGGCGCAGGGCCATCCGGGAATGATCCAATAGCTCATGGGCCGCAGGCGCCCCGGTGTCGGCAAAGTCCTCCTTTTCCGTCTCACCATCATCCCTGTTGAGTCCCACGAAGCCCAGCAGCCGCCTCCTGACCCGCTGGCGCCGGTACCAGTCACGTATGGTCGTCTGCACAATGCGGTGGAACAAGGGTCCCCACTCCTTCTCGTCACGATCTGCGTAAAGTTTCACCAGCTTGATCATCGCATCCTGAATGATATCCAGGGCATCGTCCTGATTGCCTGTCGCCACAACGGCCATTCTGAAGACGCGCCGTTCCACGCCGGCAAAGAAGCGATCCAGTTTTTGGCGTGATTCCAGTGATACTCTCCCCAAAATGGCCCAGTACCTAACCACATTATTATTAACCCGACAGCCATATATATTGCATTCAGCCATTCCAGCGCAGGCCTGAAGACCTGAATACGATATATTTTGTTGCCGGGTTAATAACCCGCAGCAAAATAATAGCACTGGCATGTCATCTGTAACGCATCACCCGGAATCAGGTTGACACTTTGAATCAATCAGCAGTTGACATAGGAAGTATTACGATATATTATTTCTTCATACATTACGCAGACGATGATAATGTATTCCGGCAATGGAGGATGACAAAATGAGCCTTTTCTCAAAATGGACCCGTAGAAACGAGCCTCTCAATGACAAGACCGACCGCAGGCAAAGCAGCAGTTCCCGGTGCAAGCACGACAAGTTCAGAAGCAAACCGGTACGTGGAGCCTATCTGCTCTCCTGTGACGGACGCGTCATCCCCCTGAGAAAGGAAAATCTCCCGCCAAGCAAGTAGTCCTTGATACAACCCGCTTTACGTAAAACATGGATGAAAGTTCCCACATGGATGTGGGACCCCTTGACAAAAAAGGGCGCCCTCTGGCGCCCTTTTATTTTTTTACGACAAGACAGGGGTACCGTTACTGGTCACCGACCACGCTCATATTGACCGGCTGCGGCAACACCGGCAGGGTCTGGGCGGGGATTTCCCCGGTGAGCGCATTGAGAAAGGCAACGATATCGGCCACCTCTTTCTTGCTCAGTGACTTGTTCAACTGGGTGTCCGCCATCACGCGCACGGCTTCTTCCAGTGTCTTGACTGATCCATTGTGGAAATATGGCGCAGTCAGCGCGACATTGCGCCATGTGGGCACACGCCACATGAATTTGTCTTCATCCTTGCCAGTAACCGAGTGAAGCCCGGTATCTCCCATCAAATCATATTTCTTCACGTAGCCGCTGTTCTGGTTGGTGGGAAATTTCTGGAAAAACCCCTGACCTGTGGGCAAGGCAGGCCCCGCAAAGTTGGGACCATTATGACAGGCCGTGCATCCCACTTCTTCCACCAGCTTCATGCCGCGTTTCGCCTGCTCTGACATGGCGTTCTCATCGCCCCGTTTGTAGCGGTCAAAGGGGCTGTTGGGCGTGATCAGTGTGCGCTCATAGGCCGCAATGGCCTTGGCCAGATTGTCATAGGTCAACGCCTTGTCACCACCAAACACCTCGGCAAACTTGGCAACGTAACCGGGAATATTATTCAAACGGTCGAGTACCGCGGCTTCCGAAGGCATGCCCATCTCGATGGGGTTTAGAATAGGCCCCTTGGCCTGATCCTCCAGCGTGGCGGCGCGCCCGTCCCAGAACTGGGCCGAAAGGAAAGCCGCATTGAAGACGGTCGGCGCCGAGCGGCCACCCTTCTGCCCCTTGACCCCGACCGACACAGGCCGGTTGTCCGTGCCATTGGTCATGACATTGTGGCAGGAATTACAGGAAACCGTGCCATCGATGGACAAGCGGGGATCGAAATAGAGCATCTTGCCCAGTTCGATCTTGGCAGCGGAAAGCGGATTGTCCGCTGGCACGGGTGGCTGGGCCGGTAAGGGCTCCATGGCCAAGGCCTGGCTGCCCCACGCCAGCGCAGCTACTGCCATGACACCGATGACTGATTTGCCGACCTCCCTGGAAAACATCCTATTCTTGCGCATCGTCTTACCTCCTTAGTGGTTACATAATCAGAAGATCACTGATGGACAGCATCATACGCCTGGAAACACCATAATCCCAATGAATTATATTTATCAGTTCAATAGCGAATGACTATCATGCATAAAGCAAGGCGCGAGGCAGAATTCAAAGCGCGAATCTCCATGCCGGTCACGCTTTTTATGCCTCATCCTCTCCTCCGTCTATTCATATACCCGTACCATGCCGATTTCAACCATGACGGCCCGTAGAACCGCCTCAACCAGGCACGCGGATCGCGGCAGCGGCTTACCCGCCACACCAGGTAATGATAACCGGGGTGCCCCCCCTTCTCGAACAGCCAGCGGTTCACCGCGCCGGTGCGAAAAAACCCACCCAGTTTCTCACGCCAGAGATATTCATAGCCTTCTGGCTCGCCCCGCAGCAGCGCCATGGCGGCCATGTGACCGGACATCAGGGCATAGCGTATGCCAAAACCGAACAAGGCATCTTGAAAACCGGCAGCTTCACCGACATAGATCACGCCATTGCGGCAAGCGCGATCGGGAACAGAGGCCGCCCCCAAGCCCCCAAAACGATGTGCATTCACCATGCGCAAACCGGCACGTTCCTCGAAGAACCGCACACAACGCTCCAGGCATTCGCGGCGCCGCCCGAAGCCAGAGAACATACAGGTGGCCAGCGTCCCTCTCCCGCCCTGGATCAGCAGGTAGGCATAGCCGTGAGGCGCCAGCTTGTTGGACACGGCCGCGAAGATCCCGTCGGCCATATCGGTCTCGAAGACATAGCCGAGGGCTATGATATCACCCCGCCGCGGCCCAGCCGCCATAATGCCACCGCGCCGCAGCTCAATGGTGCGCCTGAAATGGATAGGCACGCCCTGCTCCTGGAGTTGCTTCTTCAGCCCATGGTCCAGCATTCCCACCTGATTGCCCCTGCGAACCAGGTAAAACAAGGGCTTGTCAGCCCGGCACAGGGCCTCCCTACCCTGTGGGTCATACAATACCAGCTCGGAAAACGGCGTACACTGGAAGTTGATCTGCAGCCCCATCCCTGCGAGCACATCCAGCACATCCTCCTGGGTAGTCCAATTCTCCAGCCCCTGGAAATCGCCATGGAAACGTCCCCCAACGTCTTCGCGGCGCTCAAATATCTCGACAGGACGCCCATCCCGGGCCAGAGCCAGGGCCGACGCCATACCCGCCGGACCAGCCCCACAAACTTTTACGATATCAGGCGACATAATGTGAGATGACCAGATGGCGCCCCAGGACTCGGCATGAAGTATGCATTATTACAATATGTTAAAGGTATATCATGCCATTGAATCACAGCAGGAGAGGCAGCGTCCATGGCCAAACCGGAAATCAAACAGGACTTCATGTACCAGTTGCTGCGAAAAGGCAAGATCGAGGAATTCAATGTGAGCAAAAACAAAGGTGAATCCTTCGATCTGCGAGGTTGTGACATGCGGGGCCTGGACCTGCGCGGCCTGGACGCCGACGGCATTGATTTTTCTCATTGTTATTTCCGCCAGGCCGACCTGCGCGGTGTAGATCTATCCAACACAAATCTCGAAGGCGCCAGCATCAATGGCGCAAAAATCTCCGGATGCTACTTCCCTCCTGACCTGACAGCGGAGGAATTGATGCTCTCTTTGACGCATGGCACGAAATTGCGCGCAAACCAGAAAAAACAACAACTTAAAACATAATAATTATACTCACCCGAAACTTCCCGCCTCCTTGCCGCGCCGCGCGGCTATAGAACAACAGATAATTCCTACCGACACGAAGCTGTACAATTACCAAGCATTCAGCTATTATTGACGTATACAAGGATCGATTTTGCACAGTGGATGTATTGGGGCAGTATAAATATTCTTAAAGTAAATTTTAGCGTTAGGGAAAGTCATGTATTTACTAAAAGAAGCAACAGATGAGCAAAACACACTCCACAGGGCGGCAAAATCACAGGCTCTGATCCTTGCAACCATTATCGCTGCTGGCAGCCCGATGATCGCCGGCGCCGACCCCGGACATACGGGACCGCCGATCACCTATGGACAGTGGAATGCCACCTTGGATCTGAGCGGGAAATCAGTCGTCAACGACACTTCTGTCGAATGCGGCACCGCCGGCTGGACATGCAAGACGATCGCTGAGGATGACGGCTTCCTTTACCAGGAGGTGCAGACGGCGGACGGTGAAACGTATACGCGCATGATCAACCTCGATCCGGGCTCTGTAGGCGATGCCAGCACCCTCGGCTTCAGCTCTGAATCATACACGGCCCGGCAGGAGCGCAACAATAATAGCGACTGGACATTTGCCGACGACAACTCCCTGGCACTCGCAGCACAGGGCCTGGCCGCGCGCCAGATCATCCGCGACGGCGCGCTGGATACCACGGTTGAGCTGCAAAACGGTTTTGCGCGCGGGGTGATGGGAATGAACGATGGCATCTCGACTCCAGCAGACGCCCTTGCAGCATGGTGCGCTGCCAACGATCCACTCAATGCCGACTGCGCCATAGATCTCGCCCAGAAGGGCTGGAATGTGAAGATCACGCAGGCAATTCACGACGGGGACCTCGACGCCGACTTCAACAATGTGATCTGGTACGAAGTACCCAGCTCACAATTCGCAACGGCAATTCAGACGACCATCCCGCGCGGAAACATGCTGGACATTGCGCAGACCGTGACCGACACGGCTACGGGCGGACAAGAGAAATTCGACATCAGGAAACGTGAAGGAAACACAGGCTATCAATGGTTCTGTGGTGGATTTTTCACCTGCAACCCAGATTACAACCTGACGAAGGGCGGCTCGGTCACCCTGGGCGGCACGACCAAAACATGGAGCGCGGAAGGATTCGTGAGAGGACTATGGATAGGATCAATGATGGGCGCCGATGCAGGATTCACGCTGGCGACCGCCAACGACACGGATACCAATGGAACCGGCTCCGGAGAGGCCAGGGAGGTCACGCTGAACGCCGCACCAACCTCGCCAGATCCTTCGTGGCTGGCAGGCGACCCATTCTATGATCTGAACTGGCCGGTTAAAACGACCAATATACCAGATCCCTTTGCAGGACATACGGGCATCCCCCCCAGAACAGCGCCGCCAACATTCTAAAATACGGGAAAAAAACCCCACTGAATCGAGGGAAAACAGACCAAGGCCAGAGCCAAATGCTCTGGCCTTTTTTTATCAACCGGCATGCTGGCTGAATACGACATATATTGTTGCCGGGTTAATATGCTCACTCCAACCCGCTGAAATCCATTTGCGCGTCGCTGTCATGCTCATGATCATCCTGGTGCCCGTCATCAGCATGGCCATGACCATCCTGTTCCCCTTCACTCCCTTGGGCGTCTGATCCATGAGAATGCCCATCGTGCCCCGCACCATGAGCTTCCACCTTGGGCAATGACATGACGCCTAAACCATACCGGTAAACCAATTCGGCGCCGTGCCAGGCCGTGGCCGTCACCAGGGCCCACACCAGCACCATGCTCCCCACGAACATGGGGTTCTGGGGGCGGCTCTTTGCATAGCGCCTGATGGACCAAGCCGCAACAAGGAGGATGACGGTAACCGTGGCCAGCGCCCAATTGCGATGTTCCAGCATGGCCTCGTGGGATGGGGTATCATGATCCACCGTATTGAAGGCATGCCATCCGGCAGCAAGGGTGATAAGCGTTATCCCTGCCCCCACCCACAGATTCCAGTAAGCCGTGGTCAACCACTGCTGGCGCCACTTGTGGCGTCGGAAGAGATAGGCCAGCACGAAAAATCCCGTCGAAACAGACAACAGGGCCACGGTAAAATGGACGAAAATGGGATGGTAATTTGGGATGATTTCAATCATGTTCTGAATCCTTTCTCTATGTTATGCCGGCCGAAAAACCAAGTCCGAATATGTCGACGCCACCTACAATCCACACCGGCTTTGATTGTCACAACTCGTCGGCGCAGGCATTGCGCTTGGTGCGGATACGCAATAACTTGTCCACCGGCAGGATGGCCACCATACCATCGCCCGACACCCCCGTATGGGCTGCCTCTATGATAGCCTCGGCAATGGCGTCCGCTTGAATCTCCTCTGTGAAAATCTCGATACGGGCGTGAGTGACCAACCAGTTCCTGGTATAGGTGTTGGCATATTCACCGAAACCCTTGACCTGGGAGACGGTGACCCCCCTGACGCCCATATCCTGGAGTTTTCTCTCCACCTTTTCCAGCGCCTCGCAGCGGATGATTGCGTTTACTTTTTTCAGGTTCATCATAACCTCCTGTCCCGCTCAATAATAGACACCGCCCCTGTGCTTCTTGCCGTCGGCAGTTTTGAACAACACCATAACCTGGTGCTCGCCATCGTGCCCCAGGTCATAACCCGCCATATACCAGTCACCCATTCTGGTGAGTTTGCGGGTCTGCGCAGAGCCATCGGGATGCACAACCTTGGAATTGACGGCAATATCATTCAAGACACGCCCGCCCTTTTCGACCTTCAACATGAAATTATGCGTTCCACCGTGCTCCATTCCCTTCTTCGCCTTCATGATATGAAAACTCACGGTATATCCGTCAATCTCCTTCTTCTTGAGAAACATGCCATCCTTGTCATGATGATCATCCCCCTTCTCATGATGCCCATCACCACCCTCATCATGCCCATGTCCGGGGGAAGCCAGGGCGACTGAGGAAAAAGTCAGCAGGGCGGTCATCATCAAGGCGAAAAACCAGATTGTTATGTATTTCATCGTTGTCTCCATTTGTCGTGGTTTATTGAATCTTCCTGTGTTTTTCCTGCCACTGCAGGACCATGTTGTAAATCACCGGCAACACCAGCAATGACAGCAAGGTCGTTGTCAGCATGCCCCCCACCATGGGTGCGGCAATACGCTGCATGACTTCCGAACCCGTGCCGGTACCGATCATGATGGGTATCAGACCCGCGATCACCGCCGTCGCCGTCATGGTAATGGGGCGCACGCGTTCCGAGGTACCCTCGAACACCGCCGTCTGAATATCTTCACTTGTCAGACGTACGGCATGAGCCCCTACCCCCTCCTCACGGGCCTTGCGAAACCGCAATGCCTGTATGGACTCATTGATAAAGGTCAACACCAACACGCCGATCTCCGCCGCCACCCCGGCCAGGGCGATGAATCCAACGGCCACCGCCACCGATAGGTTGAAGCCGTAAAAATAGACCAGCCAGATACCTCCCACCAGCGCGAAGGGGATGGACAACATGACGACCAGCGGCGCGGTGATATTGCCGAAATTGAAATAGAGCAACAGGAAGATGACCAGCAAGGTCGAAGGAATGACGATGCGCAGTCGTTTGGCGGCCCGCTCCATGAACTCGAACTGTCCGGACCAGGTGACGGTATATCCCGCTGGAATATCCACCTGCTCCGCCAGCACCTCCTTGGCCTTGGCCACATAGCCACCGATATCAGAGGTAGTGATGTCCACATAGATCCAGGCGTTGGGCCTCGCATCCTCACTCTTGATCACGGGCGCGCCTCGAGTCAAGCGAATCTCGGCCACCTGGGAGATGGGGATTTGAGCCCCTGTCGGTGTCGGTATCAATACGCGTCGCAACGCCTCAGGGCTGTCACGAAGCTCACGGGGATAACGCAGGTTTACGGGATATCGTTCCAATCCTTCCACCGTATAAGTGACGTTTACCCCGCCAATGGCCGTCATGATGACATCCTGCACATCGCCGACGGTGAGGCCATAGCGGGCCGCCTCTTCACGGTTGATATCGAAATCGATGAAGTAGCCACCCACCGCACGATCACCAAAGGCGGACAGAGTCTCGGGAATGGTCTTCATGGCCATTTCGATGTCAGTGGAAATTTTCTGCAGCACATTGAGATCAGGCCCGCTCACCTTGATGCCGATGGGGGTCTTGATACCCGTCGACAACATATCGATACGGGTTTTGATGGGGGGCGACCAGCTATTGGCCAGTCCCGGGAAACGTATTGCCGCATCCATTTCCGCCATCAATTCCTTGGTGGTCTTTTCAGGATCGGGCCACTCCTCCCGCGGCTTGAGGCGCAGAATGGTCTCAATCATGGAGAGAGGCGCCGGGTCGGTTGCCGTTTCCGCGCGCCCTACCTTGCCAAACACATGATGCACTTCGGGAAACGTGCTCAGAATCTTGTTCGTCTGTTGCAGCATTTCCTTGGCCTTGGTGATGGAGAGACCTGGAAAACTGGTGGGCATGTAAAGGATATCCCCCTCGTCCAGTGGCGGCATAAACTCGCTGCCCAGGCGGGTGGTGGGATAGACGGTCACTACCAGCAGCACCAGCGCCAACAGTATAGTCAGCTTGCGCCAGCGCAGGGTCAGCGACAGAGAAGGCGCATGGATGAAATGCAGGAAGCGGTTCACGGGATTCTTGGCTTCAGGCATGATCTTGCCACGGATGAACCACCCCATGAGCACAGGCACCAGGGTCACCGCCAGCAGGGCGGCGGCCGCCATGGCGAAGGTGCTGGTAAATGCCAACGGGCTGAACAAACGCCCTTCCTGTCCCTGCAGGGAGAAAATGGCCATATATGAGACGGTGATAATAAGCAGGGAAAAGAACAGCGCCGGTCCCACTTCCTTGGAGGCGGCGGCCACCGCCTCCCAGCGCTCCGGAATGGTCAGGGCCTCGCCCTTCTCGTCCGCCGCACGCTCCAGATGTTTATGGGCATTCTCGATAAGCACAATGGCGCCATCCACCATGGCGCCAATGGTGATAGCGATACCACCCAGGGACATGATATTGGCATCCACCCCCATCCAGCGCATGGCGAGAAAGGCGATGAGAATGCCGACAGGCAGGGCCACTATGGCCACCAGGGCGGACCGCGCGTGGAGCAGGAAGAGCATGCAGATCAAGCTGACGACAATGAACTCTTCAATCAATTTCTCCTTGAGGTTGTCCACAGCGCGCTCGATGAGATCCCCCCGGTCATAGACAGGCACGATCTCGACCCCCTCGGGCAGGCCCTTTTTCAGCTCTTCCAGCTTGGCGCGCACTCCCTCGATGGTGGCCAGGGCGTTCTCTCCGAAGCGCATGATGACGATGCCGCCGGCCACCTCACCCTCACCGTTGAGATCCACCAGGCCGCGGCGCAATTCGGGCCCCAGTTTGACATTGGCCACATCCCGCAGGCGGATGGGCGTACCGTGGGCATCCACGCTCACCGGGATGCTGTTGATGTCGTCGATGGACTTGATATAGCCCAGGCCGCGCACCATGTACTCGGTCTCGGCCATCTCGATGAGGCGCCCGCCGACATCCCTGTTGGAGCGCATGATGGCCATACGCACCTTGGAGAGCGGTATGTTGTAGGCCAACAGGGCATTGGGATCCACCTCCACCTGATACTGCTTGACGAAACCGCCGACGGAGGCCACCTCTGACACGCCAGGGACGGTCTGCAGGGGATAACGCAGATACCAGTCCTGTATGGATCGCAGTTGGGACAGGTCATGGCGCCCGCTGCGGTCCACCAGGGCGTACTCGTATATCCAGCCGACACCGGTGGCATCCGGCCCCAGGGTGGGTGTGACGCCTTCCGGCAGGCGCCCGCTGACATAATTGAGATACTCCAGTACGCGGGAACGCGCCCAATACATGTCTGTCCCATCCTCGAAAATGATATAGACGAAGGACAGGCCGAAAAAGGAATAACCCCGCACCACCTTGGCATAGGGCACCGCCAGCATGGCCGTCGTCAGGGGATAGGTCACCTGATCCTCCACCACCTGGGGCGCCTGTCCGGGATACTCCGTGAAGACGATGACCTGCACATCGGACAAGTCGGGAATGGCGTCCAGGGGCATGGTTTTCACGGCCCAGACGCCCCCCGCCACCACCAGCAAGGTGGCGATCAACACCAGGAAGCGGTTCTTTAACGAGAGATCGACCAGCGCCTTAATCATGCTGCATGCCCTCGTGATCCGCGCCACCTGCGCCCATGTCCATGTCGTCCATGCTCATATCCCCCATATCCATGTCATCCATGCTCATGTCATCCATGTTCATGCCGGACAGGTCACTGTCGCCAGATGAACCGGCGCCAGGCAAAGTCTCGCCCTCCGCTCCAGAAATGGCGCCGGTACTGCGCGCCGATTCGAGCATCTTGGCCGTCGCCTCGCGCAGCTTGGACTCGGAATCGATGAGGAACTGCGCCGATGTCACCACCTCCTCGCCGGCCTCGACACCGCTGATGATCTGCGTCATGCCATCACTGCTCACCCCCAGGGTGACTTCACGGGGCTCGAACTTCCCTGGCCCGCGAATCACGAAGATCTGTTCTCGGCTGCCCGAGCGCACGATGGCCTCGGTGGGCACCACCACCGCCTTGGCCTGGCGGCTGGCGTGGATGGTGACATCGGCAAACATATCCGGCTTGAGCAGGCCGTCACGGTTGTCGAATTCCAGGCGCACCTTCACGGTCCTGGTCTTGGGCTCGAAATAAGGGAATATATAGGTGATCTTGCCGCGGAAGACCCGTCCGGGAACGCCCGCAACACGCATCTCGGCCTCATCGCCCACCTTCACCCAGGGCAGTTCGTCCTCGAAGATATCGACATTACCCCACACCTTGGAAAGGTCGGCCAGGCGATACAATTCGGTCCGTGGCGTCACGAACTGGCCATCACGAACCCCCACCTTGATGACCACGCCATCGAAGGGCGAGTGGATATGCACCGTCTTCTTTATCTTGCCCGATTTCTCCAGCTCCCGAATCTGGTGTTCCGCCATATCCAGCAATTCCAGGCGTTCCCGTGACGATTCCACCAGATCCATGGCCCCCTTGCGGATATCCTTGAAAGGACTGTCCTTCAGCACCTCGAGATTCTTGAGCGCCAGCAGATACTCTTCCTGGCTGGAAACCATCTGCGGTGAATAGATGCTCAGCAGGACCTGGTCCTTCTTCACCTGCTCGCCGGTCTTGTCCACCCGCATGGACTCCACCCATCCTTCGATCTTGGGGTGAATGCGCGCGAGGTGTTCTTCGTCGAAACCCACCCGGCCCACTGCCCGCACTTCACGGGACAGGGAACGCAGCTCCGCGCGCGCCGTGCGCACTCCGATGTTCTGCACGATGACCGGATCGATCTGCACCGTCCCGGCGGGCTCATCACCGCTTTCACCACCATCGGCGTAGACCGGCACGTAATCCATGCCCATCTCATCCTTGGCCGGCACCGGTGAAGTGATCTCTGGATTCATGGGATGACGATAGAAAAGAGGCTTTTTCTCTTCTTTGGGCTCCTCTGCATAGACAGGGATGTAGTCCATTCCCATTTCGTCCTTGGCCGGCGCCGGCGAGGTAATCTCGGGATTCATGGGGTGGCGGTAAAACAGGGGTTTCCTGGCATCCTCCCCGGCGGCAGGCGTCTCCTGCGTCGGCTGCTTCTGCGTTGAAATCAGATAACCGCCTCCCAGTCCAATGACCAGGGCAATCCCGGCAACCAGTATTACATTTTTATTCATCGATGTTCTCCTTGCCGACAGCTGCAACCAGTTTAGCGAGCGCCTGCTTGGCTTCGCTCAGGGCCTTCCAGTACTGGGTTTCAAAATTGAAGAGCGTGATCTGCGCACGCACCAGGTTCAGAAAGTCCACCTTGTTGACCTGGTACCCCGCGCGCATGGAGGCCACCGTCTGGCTGGCCTGTGGAATGATTCCCTCGCGGAACAGGGATACCTGCTCGCGCGCGCGCTCATAATCCGCCAGGCCACCGGCAATCCGGGCATCGACCTGCGCCCAGGCGTCGGCCAGGGCATAGCGGGTTTTGTTGAGTTCACTGGTGCGCTGATCGACCTGCCTGTCCTGCCGTTTCGAGGTATGAATGGGGAGATTCATGCTCAACATGAGGGAGGCAAAATCCGCCCGGTCACTACCATTGGGATTTTGCCCACTCCTGAAGCCGTAGACTGCTCCAACCCTGAAGTCCGGGTAATAGTCTTTCTTCGCCAGTTCAAGGCGTGACTGTGAAGCGTCGATCTGCTTTTGCAGGCCCGCGAACAAGGGGCGCGCCTCCTTGGCCAGACTGCGCAGGCTCTCGCGATCCTTCAAAGACGCCAAGTGCTCGCTTACCTTGCGATCAAGGCGTACGGGACTGGCGGCATCACGGTCCAGCAGGGCGTTGAGGCGCGCCTCCCATTGACTGCGCATCCCCTTGAGGGCGATTTCCTTGTCGAGAAAGCGGGACAACTCCACCTGGGCCAGCAAGACATCCTGCTGCAGCCCCTTGCCCACCTTGTACTTGGTCTGGGCGATGGTGACAAATTGGCGCAAAAGATCCTGGTTGTTGCGCACGATCTCGATTGCGCGGTCGAAATAGTAGAGGGTCCACCATACCACCCTGACATCACGCGCCAACTGCAGGCGCATCTCTTCCACCCGGGCCTCGGCCGCGGCCGCTTCCAAATAAGCCGCCTGCTCCTGCAGGGCCAGCTTGCCCGGATAGGGGATCATCTGACTGATCCCCAATTGAATCTGGGTCATCCCTTCCTGGCTGAAGGAGAAGGTGTCGACAGGCAGGTTCATGAAATTCAGGGATATCTGTGGATCAGGCAGTGTCCCTCTCTGCTCAGGTATCTCGCTCAATGCCCGGGCGCGGGCCTCTATGGCGGCAAGCCCAGGATTGCCTTCCAGGGCCATGGACACGGCATCGTCCAGCGTCAGAAAGACGCCCGCCCGCCCCTGTGCTTCACCCGCCGTTGCCCCCAGGGCGGCGGCGTCTTCCTGGGCGCTTGCCGGCTCCATGGTATAAGCCAAAGCCATGACATACAGAAAGGAAGCCGCCACCATCGAGGCACGGGGCATCCATGCTGATTTTTTTTCCAATTTCACTGATTGTCTCTCCACCAATTCTGTAACTGGCCATGACAGCCAGGATTTATGGTATGTGGTGATTCGCAACCGGCCTGTGCTACATGACAGGACACTATTGCGTTACAGAACGATCCATTTGCATTCGCCTGACACGCAGGCGACCGCTTTCGCGGTCATACAAGGATCAGCTTGCGGAGATGATAGGAGGTCTCAACGAAGGAGAAAGAAATGAGGTATAGCCGCTCTTGCCTGAAACCGGCCGTGGATTGACGCCTGGCATCTGTGCAGACGGAACGGCCAGGGAAATCGCCGCGCTGCAGGGCACACACGAGGAGCATTGATGATCCTGCATGGCAGGATGATCCACTGGGGCGGACATGGCCGTATGGTCGCCATCGACAAAACCCATGGCCTGATAGGTAGCCTTGGCGCTATCGGCGCAATTCATGGCGCCGTCAGCCGCATGCACCATCTGCAATGGCGCCAACACCAATAGCAAAGCCATGAAATAATTGGTTATTTTTCTTCCTGATACCGTCATGTCGGGGTCAATGCTCAACTATCCTCCCTGATTTGTCAAGTATTGGCCTGAAAAGTTCCCTGCTCACCCGGCAAAGGGAAAATGTCAGCCGGCCTCTTCGCGGCTGAACTTGGTCTCGTGGCACTTGGGACAAGGTGGAATGTGGCTGGTCTTGTGAAAGTGCAATACCTCGCCGCAATTGATGCACGCCAGCGTGCCGGGACCCGTGATTTCCCCCGTATGATATTCACTGGCCTCCTCCAGTTGCTCCTCCAGATCCAGCATGTCCAGTTTGGCGCGGTCCGCCACGCTGAGGAACATCTCCAGCAACTGCTCTTCAATACGCGCCACATCGAAACGGAACCACGCCTTGAGATCCTCGACCTCTTCACTGGCCAGATATTCCGCCGCATCTTCCATGTCGCGACGCAGGTACTCGCCGATTCTCTCCGCCTCTTCGAGGGTCAGCTCTTCCAACTCGACGGCCTTTTCCTTGGCAAACTCGATTGCCTGACGCAAACGGGGCGGAGCCTCGTGCTCAACCTTCTCCAATGCGGCCTTGACCCGCTCCATCATGCGGTTGTAGCCATGAATGAGCTTGTCATTGTCTGATTGATGCCTGGTCATGCTCCACCCCCCCGTATTTCCTAAACTTGGTTCAAACGCTTTATGTACACCTAGCATGACTGTAACATAGCCGCGGGGGGTGTAAAAAACTAAATGGATCTGACCTGGATTGCCGTCACCCTGACGGATACCGCATGGATCGCGCTGGCCTTTTTCTTCGGACTCCTGGCGCGCCATGTCGGCCTGCCGCCGCTGGTGGGATTCCTGGCAGCCGGGTTCGCGCTCCAGGCGCTGGGCGCCAAGGGTGGCGAAACCTTGAGCAGCGTCGCTGATTTCGGCATCACCCTGCTGCTGTTCAGCATCGGCCTGAAGCTCAATTTCCGCACCTTATGGCGGCCCGAGATCTGGGGCGTGGCCAGCCTGCACATGACGCTGGTCGTCACGCTCCTCGGCATCACGATACTGGGATTCAGCCTGCTGGGATTGCACGTCTTTGCCGAGATCGATCTCAAAACAGCGGCCTTACTGGCCTTCGCCCTCAGTTTCTCCAGCACTGTCTTTGCCGTCAAGATCCTCGAGGAGAAGGGTGAGCTGTCAGCCAGGTACGGCCGTATCGCCATTGGCATTCTCATCATGCAGGATATCTTCGCCGTGGTGTTTCTGACCGCTTCCACGGGTCAACTGCCCTCCCCCTGGGCACTGGCCCTCCTTGCGCTGCTGCCGTTACGACACCTGCTGATCAGGGTCCTGGTGGGCGTGGGGCACGGTGAACTTTTTATTCTCTATGGTCTGCTGCTGGCGCTGGGGGGCGCGGCGATTTTCGAAATCGTCCACCTGAAAGCCGACCTGGGCGCCCTGGTCTTCGGCATGCTGGTGGCAACTCACCCCCGCTCTTCGGAATTGGCCAAGGCCTTGCTGAGTCTCAAGGACCTGCTGCTGATCGGGTTCTTTCTCAATATCGGCATCTCCGCCGCGCCCACGCTGGAATCCCTGGGTACCGCAATCCTGTTCAGCGCCCTGCTCCCCCTGAAAATGATCCTGTTCTTTTTCCTCCTCATTCATTTCCGATGCAGGGTCCGCACCGCATTCCTTGCCTCCCTGGCGTTGGCCAATTTCAGTGAATTCGGCCTCATTGTCAGCGCCATGAGTTACAGTAACGACTGGCTGTCCAGCGAATGGCTGGCAACCCTCGCCATTGCCGTTGCCATCTCCTTTGCGCTTGCCGCCCCCTTGAACAGCGCTGCGCATACCCTCTACGCGCGGTATGAGGGTATATTACGGCGCTTTGAACCCAAAGAGCCTCTGCGTGAACCAGTCCCCATTGATACGGGCGGCGCGGAAATTCTGATCTTCGGCATGGGGCGGGTCGGCACGGGCGCCTATGACGCCATGCGCGAACACCATGGCGAAAAGGTACTCGGCATCGACCACGATGCCGAAACAGTCGCGGCGCATCGCCGGGCGGGGCGCAATGTCATTCTGGGCGACGCCATGGACAATGATTTCTGGCAGAAAATCCATCCCGGCGAGGTCAAGCTGGTCATGCTGGGCATGCCCAACCATGTGGAAAACATGCATGCCATCACGCAGTTGAAAAAGAGCCGTTTCCAGGGCAAGATCACGGCGACGGCGAAATATGATGACCAGACCGCAGAACTGCTGGAGGCAGGCGCCCATGCCGCCTACAACATTTACGCGGAAGCCGGGGCGGGCTTTGCCGAACATGTCCGGCAACAACTCAGCGATGACATCCCATCATGATGACCAACAAGCTGCGAGGCAATAGCAAACCATCCCCCAACAAGCTAGAATGAATACCCGTATCGATAACAATGACGGCCCGTTTCATCGTCCTGGCAGATTTGGGACTTGCTGACTTGATCAGGGACCCGCGGATACCCACCCAGCCCATTCATTACAGACCTGACTATCTTGATCATCTACCGCTATATCATCCTGGAGATCGCCAAGCCGCAATTGCTGATCTGTACGATCCTGGCGGTCATCTACGCCAGTTTCAGTTCCGCCGCCTATCTGGCGGACGCCGCGCAGGGCCTGCTGTCGGGCGCCACCGTCATCAATATGACCCTGCTCAAGACGCTCATCGGCCTTGAGGCCCTGCTGCCCACGGCGCTCTATCTGGCCATCGTGATCGGCCTCGGGCGCATGTACAACGACTCCGAAATGACGGCCTTGTATGCCACGGGGTTCAGTGAATTCCAGGTCCTGAAGTCCGCCCTGCCGCTGGTCATTCTGACCGCCATTCTGGTGGGCGTGTTTTCCATTTATTTGCGCCCCTGGGCCTATCAGACCGTCTATAAGCTCGAGGCCCAGGCCCTTGCCGAACTGGATATCAACAAGCTGGAGGCGGGCCGCTTCTACAAGCTGGGGCAGACCGAGGGGGTGCTGTTTGCCGAGCACATCAGCCGTGAATACAGCCGCCTCGACGGGGTCTTCTTCCGTGACCATTCCAATGGTCATGCCCGGGTCATACGGGCCGAGGAGGCCTATCTTTCCACCACGGCTTCCGGCGCCATCCCCGTGATGATCTTCATCAATGGCAAGGCCTACAACCTGGACCACAAGGGGCATGAAGACCTGGAAATGACCTTCAAGAAGCTGACCTTCTATATCAATGATTTCGCGGATGCGAGCGTCAATTACAAGCGCAAGGCGGAACCTGTCGGCAAACTGATGGAATCACAAAACTGGGGGGATATCGCCGAATACCAGTGGCGCCTTTCCATGCCTCTCGTCACCATCATACTGGGACTGCTGGCCATTCCCCTCAGCCGCAGCCGTCCCCGTCAGGGACGGTTTGCGAAAATCGCCGTTGCCATCCTGGTCTTCGCGCTCTATTACAACCTGATCAGCGTGGCGAAAACCTGGGTGGACCAGGGACGTATCCCTGAGTTCCCCGGGATCTGGGTGGCCCATATCATCCCCGCCCTGCTCCTGGTTTTCCTTGTCATGCAACCTTATATGCAATACCGCTTCAAGCGGAAGACGGCAACAGCCTCATGAACACCCGGGGTTTGCCTTCCTGATCATGGTTATCATCGACCGCTATATCTCCATTTCCATCATCAAGGGCTGCCTCCTGATGCTGGTGATCCTGCTGTCTATTTTCAGCTTCATGGAACTGGTGCAGCAGCTCGACGATGTGGGCAAGGGCAACTTCCAGACGGGTGATGCGTTCCAGTACATCCTCCTCAATCTCCCCGCGCGCATGCTGGAAATCACGCCCATCGCCACACTCATCGGCAGCATCGCCGCCCTGGGCATGCTCAACAAGAACAGTGAATTGATCGCCATCCGCGCCAGCGGTGTATCCATAGGCCAGATTTCCATCTCGGTACTGAAAACCGGGATCGCCCTCATGCTCGTCATGGCCATCATCGGCGAATTCGTCGCCCCGCGCGCCCAGCAATATGCGGAGGGACAGCGCATCCTGGCCGTCTCCAAGACCGGCGACCTCCTCAAGGACAATGGCTACTGGTCCAGGAACGGGGAAAGCTATCTGAACATCGAGAAATTGCTGCATGGGCGCATCCCCTCCGATATCAGCATCTTTACCTTCGATAAGACAGGCAAGCTGATCACCTATACCCACGCGGAACATGCCGACATCAGCGACAAGAACCTATGGAAACTGCAGAAAGTGGTGCGCAAGACGTTTACCCCCTCGGGGGTCGCCAATACCCGGCTGAAGGAAATGTCCTGGCGGCCTTTCTCGTCCCTGACCCAACTGGGACGGCTGGAACTCCCGGCATACAGCCTGTCACCCTACAATCTGCACAAGTACATCGAATATCTGAAAAACGCCGGGCAGAACACGCAACGCTACGAGATCATGCTGTGGCAGAAAATCATGGGCCCCGTCAGCCTGGTGGCGCTGATGCTGCTGGCCCTGCCCTTTGCCTTTGGCGCCCTGCGCTCCGCCAGTTTCGGCCTGAGAATCGTTCTAGGCATCGTCACGGGCCTGGTCTACACCTTGTTCAATCAGTTCATGGGGAACCTGGGCCTGCTGTTCAATATCAATGCCCTGGCGGTGGCGGCGGCGCCTGTATTGGTAGTCTCTCTCGCCTGCTTCTATCTATTGCGCAAGTTCAGGTAGACCGTTCCACCATCATTCCGCGGGAAGGGAGGACTGCCGAGTCCCCTGGGCGACAAAGCGTTCTTCCTCTACATCATAACCCCTCACGGAGATACGGAGCCGCCGCCCCCAAGGGCCGTCGTAGAAGTGGTAAAGATGATATTGCGCCCGCTTGCCGGGCTTGAGACCGATGCCCGAGGCAGACGGCACGCCGATCACGGGCGCCTCCCCGGAATCCGTCTGCAGCTTATCCATCACGGAACGGTGAGTATGCCCGTGCAACACCATCTCTACCCCGTGCTTGGCGATGATGCCGCATAGCGCGTCGCCATCGGTCAATCGCTTGCGCCAGCCAATGGCATGCTTCATGGGTGGATGGTGAATGAGCAGAACGCGAATCCGACCCCGGGCCCCGGTTTCCTGCAACAAGCGCTCAAGGGCCGCCAACTGCGCCACTCCCAACCGCCCCGTGGCGAAGAAAGGAGGAGTGGGAGAGGCGCTGGAAAGACCGATAAGGGCAAGGGGTCCGCGTTCCCTCAGCGCAGGAAAGAGCGCATCCCGCGTCAGTGAAGCGGCAGTATCCGACGCCATATATGATGTCCACAATCCCATGGTTTTCCCCCACGGCGCCGCCACATAGGCATCATGGTTTCCAGGAATCACCGTCAGACACCGGGCATCGGAAAGGGATGAAAGCCAGGCGCTGACCTCCCGGCACTCCTGCGGCAGACCCACATGGGTCATGTCGCCGGTGATCACCGTGTGGTCTGGCTGTATTTCCCGCAGATCGTTCACCAGTGCCTGCAAGACCTCCGCGCGGTGCTCCTCGCGGCGGTGACTGCGCCATGACAGATAACCCAGCAGGCGCTTGTTGAGCAGCTCTCTCATCTTGACGTCGTCGAGGGAGGTCAGGTGCGGATCAGATAAATGGGCAAGCGTGTAGACCGGTATGCCCTCAGCCTGAACGACATCATTGTGTTTTACCTGTGTCATGCATCCAGTATACGATATGCAGTCGAATCAGGATATTTAACCAGGAAAATCCCATTCACACCTCACAGAACATCCCTGTTCCCGCTGGCCGCTCCCTGCGCGTTGCCCTGTTGTCCAATCCAGGCAGCGGCAGAAACTGCCGGGGCATGGCGTGGGTCGAGGCGATCCTCGGGCGCCACCCTGGCGTCACCCACCACCTATCCAGGAACCCGGCCGAGATTCTGACCGCACTGGAAAACATGGCTGCCGCGCCTCCCGATGTGCTGGCCATCAACGCCGGCGACGGCACCATTGCCGCCGTGCTCACTGCCTTGATGGAGAAGCGGCCATTCGGACACCCCCCTCTACTGGCGCTGTTGCGTGGCGGCACGACCAACATGACGGCGGGAGATGTAGGGTTGACAGGCAAGGCAGCGCACAGCCTGGAACGACTCCTGTGCTGGGCGGATGCCACCACGCCCGCCTTGGAGGTAATCCGCCGCGCCCCAATTCGGGTAGTGGCCGGTGACGAAGCGCCCTTATATGGCATGTTCTTCGGCGCCGGCGCCATCATCAAAGGGATCGAATACTGCCACCGGAAGGTCCTGCGCCCCGGCCTGCGCGACAGCCTGGGCCCCGGTCTGTGCGCCCTGCGTGTACTCTATGCCATGGCGCGCAATGATCACCGCTACGTGGCGCCCGTACCCATGTCGTTACAGATGCGCCCGCAGATGCCCGGCATGGAAGGGGAAAAAGACTATTTCCTGCTGATGGTCTCCGCCCTGAACAGATTGTTTCTCGGCACGCACCCTTACTGGGGGGATGATGCAGGCACCCTGCACTTCACCGCCATCCGCTCAGGCGCCCGTCATGCCCTGCGCACCTTGCCGCGCCTTTTCTGGGGCCGCACCAACCGCCACGTGACGGCCCGCAACGGTTACTGGAGCCGCAAGGTGGATACACTGGAACTGGCCATGGAGGGGACCTTCACCATCGACGGCGAGCTGTATCCGGCGCGCCTGGCCGCCGGCCCCCTGCGCATCGGCCATGGGGAGCCCCTCCATTTCCTGCGTTTCAGCGAAAAAGCCCGATGAAGATCCCTGCCCCGCCACCCGCCCTCATTGCAACCATTGCCAAACAAACCGGCCTGCCACATGATCCGGCCCTGGATACATTGCGGGATGCCCTGCGGGAACGTTACGGCGATTCCCTGCTGGCCATCCTGTTTTATGGCTCATGCCTGCGAGGAGGCGACCCCTTCGATGGGCTGGTGGATCTCTATGTCATTGTCGATGACTACCACAAAGCCTTTGAAAAAAGGCGGCTGGCCATTCTCAACACCCTGCTGCCGCCCAACGTATTCTACCTGGAAGCCAGACATCCCCAAGGAGTCTTGCGCAGCAAATACGCCGTGCTCTCCCGGCAGGACCTGCACAGAGGCTGCGCACATTGGTTTCACTCCTATGTCTGGGCGCGTTTCGCCCAGCCCACGGGATTGCTGTATGCGCGCGACCAGGCCGCCACCAGCCAGATCCACTCCAGTCTGGGACAAGCGATTATGACCTTTATGGCGCGCGTCTTGCCATCACTCCCCCCGAATTTCACCATTGCCGACATATGGGAAAAAGGGCTCGGCCTTACCTATCGTGCGGAGTTGCGCGTGGAGAAGGGACAACGCGGCAAGGAGATTTACCAACATTTTGAAACCTATTTCGATGAAATCACGGGCCTTGCCCTGACCTCGTTCCCGGGAATTCATCAGGCAAATGGAAATGGCGCCGCCTTTTGCCAAGAACCCGTTGCAAGACATCAAAGCCTTGGCAACAAGGCCGCTTGGCGCCTGCGCATCGTCCAGGGAAAATTGCTGTCAGTGGCGCGCCTGCTGAAGGCCTTCTTCACCTTCGAAGGCGGGCTGGACTACCTCATCTGGAAACTGGAGCGGCACTCGGGCGCCACTATTGAAATCACGCCACGCCTGCGCCGTTATCCCCTGATATTCATCTGGGGCCTCATGTGGCGTCTGTACCGCCAGGGCGTGTTCCGTTGAATGCTTGCTATAATGTAACAATGCCTGCCCCGTTTCCACCCCCACCCAGCTCCACACCGTTTCCCCATGGCAACATCTACGCCAATCGGGAAAAAGTTCCCCAGACATGGCTGCTGATGGGACACAAGGCGGGAGACAACAACCAGGTCCTTGCCCTGGCCGAAGCGCTCGGCTGGCCCTACGAGAGCAAGCACATGGTGTATCGGAAAAGCGAGTTGTTGAGCAACCTGCTGCTGGGGCCGACGCTGGCGGGCATAAAACAGCACGAATCCACACCACTGGCTCCACCATGGCCAGACTTGGTGATTACTGCCGGGCGCCGCAACGAGCCCGTTGCCCGCTGGATACGGCAACAATCCCATGGACAGACACGCCTCGTCCATCTTGGCCGTCCCTGGGCTCCATTGGCGCAATTCGATCTCATCGTCACAACCCCTCAATATTGCCTGCCCCAGGCCACAAATATCCTGCACAACATGCTTCCACTGCACCGCATTACTGAGCAGCGGCTTGCCTCGGCAGCCCGCGCATGGACGGACAGGCTTTCGCACCTGCCCCATCCCTTTATCGCCCTGCTCGTCGGAGGCAACAGTGGCCCCTTCACCCTCAATGACATCAAGATCCGCACCCTGGCACGAAGCGCCGACGCACTGGCAAAACGGTGCGGCGGCTCCCTGCTGGTTACCTCGAGCGCGCGGACGCCTCTCCACGCCATGCCGGCACTGCGGGACCTGATCCAGTCACCTGCTTACTACCACTGCTGGTCAGCAAATGACAAGGACAACCCCTACTTCGCCTTTCTCGCCCTGGCCGATGCATTCATCGTTACGGGAGACAGCGTCTCCATGGTCTGTGAGGCCTGCGAGACGGGAAAACCCGTCTATATCTTCGATCTTGCCGACGATCCTGGCGCTCACCGCCCCCCCGCGCCTGGAGACAGGCTTCCCTGGTGGCGTTATGGCTATAACTTCCGCCTGCGCCCCCTCTCACACCGCCTGGCCATGTGGCTGGGACCAAAGCGCATGCGGCGTGAAGTGCGCGGCCTCCATGAGCGGCTGATCCAGGCAGGCCGGGCGGCATGGCTGGGAGAACCACTCGGAGAAAACGATTCCGCACCTCAGGATGATCTGACTCGGACAGTACAACGTGTAAAGGGAATGTTCCGCACCGAACCCCGGCATATGGCAAGGCCTGTATCACCTCATGTCCAGTGAAACGCCTCCGACAACGGGCAATGTTCATGTCTGTATCTGCGCATGCACCTACCAGCGACCGCGGGGATTGAAAGACCTGCTGGACGGCATCTCTGCTCTGACTTTCGAACGCATATCAACCCCCGCCATTACGGTCCTTATCGCTGACAACGAGGCCAGTGAGGTCAATGAGCAGATTTGCCGGGATTTTCACCAGTTCACCTCCATTCCCATGATCTACGTGCCTGTGATCGAGCGTGGCATCAGCCATGCGCGCAACGCCTGTCTGGATCAGGCGCCACCTCAGACCGACTTCATTGCCTTTCTCGACGATGACGAAATTCCCGAGCCAACGTGGCTGGAACAGCTGCTGCTAATCCAGACCCGCACACAAGGCGAAGTCATCTTCGGCCCGGTTCTCCCCTCCTTCACGGGCCATGTCCCGCAGTGGATGAGGGAAGGTGGCTTCTTTGCAACCCCCCGCTGGCATCAGGAGCTAGACGAGGGGCAGGAACTGAACTCGGCAGCCACGGGAAACTGCCTGTTGCTCAAGACCATGCTCAGGAAATCGGGGCTGCGCTTCGATAACAGGCTGGCCCTGAGTGGCGGCGAGGACAAACTGTTCTTCAGGCAAGTCCGGGAACAAGGCTATCGCATCTTTTGGGCGCCGCAGGCCAGGGCCATTGAAAGGGTGCCGCCGCAACGGGCCCGCTTCACTTACCTGTTGCAAACGGAATTCCGCCGTGGCAACCTCAAGCTCATCACCAAACTTCAACTCACCAGATATGCCGGCAGCAACTGGAAAAAGGCAAAACTGTTATTCAAGACCCTTACCCGTTCCATCACCAACATAGTGTCAGGTTCGCTCATCATGGTAGGATCATTCCTGCCTTGGAACCGGAACAAAGGCAGATTCTATTCGGGGGCCTTCCGTGTATCGGAAGGACTGGGCATGTTCACCAGCCTGCTGGGATACAGGTATTCGCATTATCACTGAGAAAAACAAGGATTAGAGATGGGGATCACCACAATCACAGGCACACATCTTGTCGATGCACGGAATCGGGGAACCAATTTCAGAAAAACCGCCACGATTGGACGGCTTTCCCTTTGTATACCCCGGGAAGACCTGGAACGCCTGCAAAAATGCAGGGGCATGACGAACCCTGAACCGCCCGCCTCCCTGTTCCGTAACGGATTTGCCGACGAATTCATCCGCCAGGTACTGGACGCAGAGACTGTTACGTCATTCGACTATTCCGACTATCAGGGCGCCGACATCACCCATGATTTCAACCATCCCGTTCCAAAGACGTTCCATGGCGCCTTCGATGTACTCATCGATGGCGGCACCATGGAACATATCTTCGATGTGCGGCAGGTACTGATGAACTACATGGAGATGGTCAAAACGGGTGGCAGCATTTTCATCAATGTTCCGGCAAACAATCTCCTCGGCCATGGCCTCTATCAGTTTTCCCCGGAGCTGTTCTACCGGGTTTTTTCCCATGACAATGGATTCGTCACTGAATCGGTCAGCGTCATCGAATCCCCGTTCACCTCCGTAGAGGCCAGCAGGAGGCATCGCTGTTACCGTGTTGCCGACCCCCGCATCGCAGGCAAAAGAATGCGCGTCATAACGGCCCGCCCCTTAATGCTGTGGGTACACGCGAGGAAGACCGGGCAAAAACCATTATTCCAGACACCCCCCATGCAAAGTGACTATGCCGTGACCTGGGATCAGCACCGGAAGAAACAGACCGGAAGGGCGTCGCCAGACCATGGTGGATCAGGATCCCCACGAACATCATTCACCTACCTGACATTCTGGCAGGAAATCAGGCGCCATGTCATGCAGGCCCGGAAACATGCTTTACGCAACAGGAAGTTCTTCAAACGCTACAAGTGCTGAGAATCCCGGGCGTCTGAACCGGGAGGGCGCCAGTCCACATCAGGCAGACAGAGGTGGTGTCTGCTCCAGAACCTCAAAGGCATCATGCCTTACATGATTCTGCCGCATCTCTGTGCGCAGCATCTCTTCCGTTACCACTCCCTCTTCCAGGCACTCCCTCAGCAACCCAAAGAAAAGCTGTTCCTGTTTGATATCAGGATGGCGCCTGTAGCTTCCCAGCAGGGCGTATTCCCCAAACAACTTGCGCCTGGCGCGCATCAGCCAGCCCAGAGGAGGAAACAGGCGGAATTTCTCCGCCGGCCGCCAATCAATGGGCAGCCCGGCCTTCCACGGCTGGGTCAGTCGCCGCGTATTGTGCAGCATCCTGGTTTCGCTGCTCAATTTATCGAAGTCATTCCATTCATCCTCGAGGACGCCGATGGTCTCACGAGGCTCGAGCTTGAGGCAGACCCATTTGGAATAATCGCGCTTGAACTCGAACATGGCGTTGAACTGCTCTTCCACCCGCCAGTGTGTCAGCCTGGCGCAATCCAGCAGCATGACGCTGCTGGCCCAGCAGCGGTCGATAAATCCCTTGGGGCCGGCGCGCATGCGGCACATGATGGCCTTGCCATCCATGTCGCGGGACAGCAGGTCCCAAACGTCACTGACGGCAAAGATATCCGGGTCGATGACCACGGCGCGCCCGCTGTAGCCCATCAATTCAGGCGGCATGAAGCGCAACGGCGTAAAGGACTGCAGGTCATCATAGAGCCAGGTTCTTTTCACGCCATCCCGCAGATATTCCTGCCCCTCGCGCTCGCGCAGGAAAGGATAATCCTTGGTATGGATGATCTGCACATCGAACTTGTCGTTGTGGCGAGAATAGCGCCGCAAGGCATGCTGGGCCACCAGGGCGCCGACGATCTGTTTGTGATTGGTGTGGATAAAAACACAATGTTCCACGGTATCAGTCTCCACGATTGGCCAGCGGTATCAGGCGGCAGCCAGCGGCGGCGTACGCTCCAGCACCTCCAGGGCGTCATGGCGTACATGGTTGAGGCGCATCTGCTCCCGGATCATTTCTTCCGTAACGATGCCCTTCTCAACGCACTCCTTCAGCAGCCCGAAGAAGAATTTTTCCTGATTGGGATCGGGATGAGGTTTGTAGTGCCCCATCAGCCCATACTCCCCAAACAACTGCCGCCGCAAGGATTGCAGCCAACCCTGGGGTGAAAATCCCCTCACCCGCTCAGGAGGCCTGAAATCCACCGGCAGCCCTGTTTTCCATGGCTGGGTCTTGCGCTTGGTGGTGTGGAGCATCTTGGTCTTTTCGGTCAACTTGTCAAAGTCGTTCCACTCGTTCTCCAGCAAACCGATGGTCTCGCGGGGCTCGAGCTTGACACAGATCCAGTCCATGTAATCCCGCTTGAACTCGAACATTTCGTTGAATTGCTCTTCAACACGCCAATGCGTCAGCTTGGCGCAGTCCAGCAACATGACACTGCTGGCGAGACAGCCATAGACCTTTCCCTTTCTTCCTGAGCGGGGACGACACATAATGGCCTTGCCCTCCATGTCCCTGGACAACAGCTCCCATACATCACCCACGGCAAAGACATCGGGATCGATCACCACGGCACGTCCTTGGTAACCCATCAGTTCGGGAGGCATGAAACGGGTGAGCGTGAAGGATTGCAGGTCGTCATTGAGCCAGGTACGCTTGGCGCCGTCGCGCAGATAAAGCTGGCCTTCCTTCGCTTCAAAGAAAGGATAATCTTTCATGTGCATGATGCGAACGTCGAATTTGTCCGCGTGCCTGGAGTTCCTTTTCAGCGCGTATTCTGCAACCAACGCGCCAATATATTGCTTATGATTGGTTTGAATGAATACACAATAGTCCATTGTCAGACTCCCTTAGAATATAAATACAGCAAAATATATCACACTGAATGTGTGGTTTAATATACTTGTTCCACACATTCCCCGTTCTGGGGCGGGTTTCAAGCACTGGCAACGCGGTCGTCCCTCTGCGTCGCACCATAACCGTAGACGGGGGACAGGGTTTCGTTAACCACCTGTTCGATGGCGGCAATCTGTTGCTCATCGAAGTAGTCGCTGTAGCCGCCCACCTTGGCGCGCCGCACCTTGTAGGAATTGGGATTCTTGCGGTCCTTGGGCACCATGCGGCTGCCGCTGAGCCAGAAAGTCCGCTTTTCTTCCAGCTTCTTCATGTTTTCCACGGATGAAAACTCCACAGCCTGCTGGATCTGTTCTTCTGTACCGGGAGTACCAACGAATTCAACGATTTGCCTCAGGACTTCGGCAGTCCTGGCACGCAGGTCCTCGTAACGCACCACCAGTATATTCTCTATACGCGGCATTTCCTTTGCCCACAGATTCATGAAATCTATGATCTTGGGTAGTCCGGCCTGAGGGTCCATCACGAAATCATAGATGGGGACGTCCTTGCCATGTTCAGGATACTGGTTGAGATTCTTTTTCTTGGCGCGCATGCGGTATTTCCACTGAAAAAATTGCGAAACCGCTACATCGCGCGGATCGCGCACCAGCAGAACCACTTTCTTGCTCAAATAATCTTCTTTTGAATCAAAATGTTTCGTGTAATCCTTGAGGTAGTTGTCATGAGTAAAGAAAATCACCGGTATCTCCGGGACCTTGCGGTGCAGATTATCGAAACCCATCAGGTGTTTCTCCGAGAGCCCATGACGCACCTGGTAGAAGCGCGACAACATGACCCGCAGCCATGTACGTCCGCTCTTGCCAAAGGAAACCACCACGCAATCGGCCTGCTTGAGCTTGCGGAATTCCTCGCGCCCGCGCAGCCAGCGCTCGACGGCGATCTTCTTTTCCTCCGGGAAGAAAAACATCAGTAGCAGGACCAGTTCCCGGGTGATTTTTTTCAAAAAAACTTGCATCAGCTCTCCTGCATTCTCAATATATTCTCTCGCACATACAGTATGTTATTAGGGGACAGGCGTTAGATCACGGCGCTTGAGGATGGCTGATTATATCGGAATCCGGCATCCCGCGTCACGCTCTCCGCTAAAGCCACTCTCAGTGAAACCGGGTTTCAGAGTTCGTCCCGCCTGCTTGTTTCCGTTTCAAGCAACCACGCCTGAAACATCAATATGGCCCACAATTGATTGGTATGGTTTCGCCAGCGACATAAGTGCTGCCTCCAAAGCCGATGCACGCTCCCGGCATTAAAAATTCCCTGCCGTTGCAATGTGGATATATCCAAGAGATCCTCCGCCCAAGGGCGTAAAGAACCTCGCAACCAGTCTGCGACAGGGACGCTGAAACCACGCTTTGGACGATCGATCAATGTTTGCGGCACATGTCGCCTGAGCACATCCTTGAGGATTCGTTTGCCTCCCCGGTCATCAACCAGGTAATGATTCGGCAGTGACCAGGCAAATTCTATCAGCCGGCTATCCAGTAACGGGCAGCGCACCTCCAGGCCAACCGCCATGCTCGCCCTGTCAACTTTAACCAAAATATCATCTGCCAGATAAGAACCAAAATCGTAATGCATCATGGCATGAAGAGGGTCTACACCCTCAACCCACTGCGATGAATCACCAAGAAGTGTGTCTTGATGTCCAGCGCCACGAATCATTTGACACCCATAGAGCCCGTGGGTAAAAGTATTGGCAATCAATTGCTGTGGATGCTCCACATGCCAGTCACATGCATGGCGCTGCAACTTGCTCCCCAAGCGCCGCCATTTTGGCAGCTTACGCTCATGGGAATAATCAAGCGGCTTGCACAATTCCCAGCTATAGCGTCCTAATGAGTCAATGGCGGCGCCCAGAATATGACGTGCTTTTAAAGGCAGGCGAGAGCTGCGCCTCCAACGCCGGAGACACTCAAAATACCGTGTATATCCGGCGAAAAGCTCATCACCGCCATCTCCTGACAGAACGACTTTCACCTCGCTCCGCGCCAGCTCCGATACTAAATAGGTAGGAATCTGGGAAATATCTGCAAAAGGTTCATCATATATCTGTGGCAATCTACCGATAATATCCAGGCTTTGCTCTGGCGTCACATACAACTCATGATGCCGTGTTCCCAGGTGTCGGGCAACCTGGGCGGCATATTCTGCCTCGTTGTATTTCGGCTCCCAGAAACCAATGGAGAATGTCGCTCCCGGCCTGCTGCCAGACTGCCTCATCAGGGCAACAACAAGCGATGAATCAACACCTCCGGACAACAACGCCCCGAGATCCACATCCGCCACCATTCTGTCATGTACTGATGCGACCAGGATATCCTCCAGGCGCTCCAGGGCCTCTTCGTAGCTGCCAGAGAATAACGCCCTGCGCCTCTTTTGCATTACATCCTTGGCCGACCAATACCGTCTGGGCTTGGGTGACCAGGGCCGGTCATCCATGGAAATCCGGATAAAGCTTCCCTGCGGCAATTTCCTTACATTCCTGAAAACAGAAGCGGGCTGAGCCAGCCACCCGTACTGGATATATTGGGCCAAAGCGCTATGATCCAGGGTGTTGTCAAAATCAGGATGGCAGCGGAGCGCCTTTAGCTCGGACGCAAATAGCAGTGTATTATTGCACCAACCGTAGTAAAGCGGCTTCTTTCCCACACGGTCACGGGCAAGGATCAATACACGGCCCTTGCGATCCCAGACTGCAAGAGCAAACATGCCGCTGATGCGGTGCAAGGCCCTTTCAAAACCCCAGTGCTCTACGGCGGCGAGCAGTACTTCAGTATCGGAATGACCACGAAAAGGATAACCGGAAATTTCCAATTCGCGGCGCAACGCCCGGTAATTGTAGATCTCGCCATTGTAGGTAATGACATAACGTCCGCTCGCAGATACCATGGGCTGAACACCTGCTTCTGATAAATCTATAATAGACAGGCGACGGTGACCCAAAGCTATTCCATGAACGGCATCCGTCCAAACCGAACCGGCATCAGGGCCACGATGCACAAGGGTATTTGTCATCCGTAACATGACCGCCTTCGCGTCCGGCCCCGCCTTTTCCCCGTAATAATTCAGAAAACCAGCGATCCCGCACATTTATTCGCTTAACCTGATTCTGACACTTCCTGCAAACCGGAATATTCCCTTGCAAAACCGATATACGGAAACAGTGCGTTGTAATTGTGGTAATATTCCCCGGCGCCAATTAGTTATAGACATACCTAGCTCCTCCGGTTTGCAACTTTGACTTGCGAGAACAGGAGAACTTCTCTTGAAGTTGTCTTGACGCCGTCTTTATTGAATAATACTTCGGCTTGGGTCATTGGAAGAGACGAGCCCGAGCGAATGACCCTGTCAAAAGGCAATTCAGCCTGCGGCAAACTGTAATCTATCATGAGATTTGCGATATACATAAGAACCATAGAATCTGCACGTGGCGCCGAGCAAGTAGTGGCCAGCATCGTCAAGGGTCTTTCTCAGAATGGACACGCCGTCGATCTCCTGGTTGAAGAAGACCGCGGCTGGCTCCTGGACACGCTCAGGTCATATAACAGCAATATCAATATAATTAACTTGCGCCCATACTATTACTCTGGGATGTTCCATTATTGCTTTCTGGCAGTCGCCATATTGAGAAACCTTGCATCGGCGCCATACACCCTCATTCAAAGAGGCGACTCCTGCCTTGCCCCCCTCATCAGAACCATCATAAAAGAAAAACCGCCCATCCATTCACTTTATGGCTATATCCACCAACACCGGCCGGACACCATTATGTCATTCCTGAATTATCCCAACCTGGTTCTGCTCCTGACCGCGCAGCTATGCGGGAACAAAACCAGGTTTTTTGTGAATGTGCGCAACCATATCTCAAGTTCGGCAAAAAATGCCAAATCAAAGTGGATGCGCAGCGTACCACGTATCATGCGCTGCTACTACCATCTGGCAGACAAAATCGTTGCGCCCTCCTATGGGGTGGCAGAAGATATCGCCAAAATAACAGGGTTGCCTTTAGATCATATCACCGTCATCCATAATCCTGTTTTCAGACCGGAGATCCTGACCCAGGCCAAGCAACCCGTTGAACACCCCTGGTTGAATCAGGACAAGATTCCGGTAATCGTGGCCGCTGGCAAGTTGAAGCCACAAAAAGACTTCAAGACCCTCCTGCGTGCCTTCGCCCTGGTACGATCCGAGCGACCAGTACGACTGATAATCCTTGGTGAAGGGCGGTGCCGCACTGAACTGATGGGACTGTCCAAAGAACTGATGATCAGTTCTGACGTCGATTTTGCCGGTTATGTACAAAACCCTCATAGCTTCTATAGCCGGGCCTCGCTTTTTGTGTTGTCTTCTGCATGGGAAGGACTGCCAAATGCGTTAATTGAAGCAATGACGTGTGGCTGCCCTGTCGTCAGTACCGACTGCCCCAGTGGCCCGGCGGAAATACTTGACAATGGCTCGATCGGAAAGCTGGTGCCTGTTGGAGATGAAAAATTCATGGCGGAGGCCATTATTGAAACACTGGAATCGCCCCCACCCCGTGATAAAATCGTGGAAAGAGCCAGGATTTTCTCTTTCGACAAAGCAATCAAGCAATATGAGCACTTGATGACCACCGACTTCCAGAAAGAAGATAACACCTCATAAATACATCCCTAAGACCAGAATATATCTCCTCAGCCAGCTGGTAAATGCAGGCTAATTTTGCACCACCAGAAGCTTGTTTTTCTCCTGAATAAACTTGTCACACCCTTTGCGAGGTCCCTTGCCATGCCAGATAATGCTGTCCTCGGTGAGATTCCAGTCGCTGAAACGTTGCGGTATCCCCCAAACCTTCAGCCGCGATTTATTGGACAGGTAACACCTCCACAAGCAACGTTGATCCAGCATCTCCGTCTGGGCGCGCGCCAGCAGATGGACAGACAGACGCTTTACGACGCTTTCAAAAAAAACCAGGCTGGCGCTCGTCGGGGCGGCATAAACCGTTGAGGCCAAAATATTCTTGCCAGGATGACAAAGTTCTGTACGAAATATCAAGCCGATATCCGCGCCATGGGCCGCGCGGACGAGTTGATCCACAGGGCCGCGAATCAGACTGTCGATATCCAGAACGATGATGGGAGTACGGGTGGACTTCAGCGCGGAGTAGACACGAATGAAGCGCGCGGACTGGTAGTAAACAATGCGCTTGTCTTCGCTCAGAGAGGACAAATCGGTCTCCTCCCAGGTATAGCTCAAGTTGACCCCATCAAACTTCCGCGCCAAGCGCTCAACTTCATCGAACTGAGCCTTGCCTGGATCATACATATGCAAATGCAATGCCGTCCCGGAAGCATTCTCATTGATTGATGCCATCAGAGCCTCGGCATGCAAATAGAAGTATTCCGGATCACAGACTGTGAACAGCAGTGGACCACTGCGCCGCGGCCACTCACCTCCAACCACCGGAAGCTCGTGGAGCAAAGACTCCACAGGCTGGCGATAACGCCTGAAAAGACGCAGATCATTGAAACAGAAGCGTAGTGAAATGTGGGCCCTGCGCCGTTTTCCGGAACGCCATAACTTAAGTCTTTTTATATTCAGAAAAGGCATATTGTTATGATACACCGATGTAGACCCTGTCATGCATTTTCTTCATCCAACAGCTTCCTTACTCGAGCGGCCACCAGAGGCAGTTCATCCAGGGCCCTTTCTCCTGCTATGGGGAAAGGCTTGCCAAAGGGTACTGCCAGCCCCCTATCGACCAAAACGCGATGCAAGGCCGTCAGATCGCGAGTATAACCCAGTATTCCCAGTCGAGATATCGCCGAGACAATTAATCTGCTGAGGATTCTGTTATATTTTCCGATCTTCGGGCTTGAGATCCACTGTTGGAAGCGGCTTGCGAACCCATCCCTGACCGGCAAACTGAATATAGCCAGGGGCCTGCCCAGCCGGGCCACCTCCACCATCATGGAGACACTGTCGCCCGTCACGATGAAATAGTCGGCCAGCCCGAGCAGGGCAAGATAGGGATTATCCTTGCCATCCTTGCGCCACTGATAGAACTGTGAGTGCTCAGGCAATGCCGCCTTGATGGCCTCCACCACTGCGGGCGGCGTACGTCTGCTGGTGGTGACATAGAGTGTTCCCCCGGCGGATGCGGCAAGGGCGGCGGCCCGGGCCGTCAATTCCCGCGCCACCTTTTCATCGAAAACGAAAGGCTTGGTGGCCCCTCCCACCATGAGCGCGAACATGGGGCGTTGCATGGTGGAAAAACGTTCACGCCATAAGGTCACCGCCTTCCCGATGGCCGCCTCGTCGGGCCGCATGAGGGGCAGGTCGAGGCGCAGCACGTTAGGCCTGTCAGGCAGATGATATTGGGAAGGCGCGATGATCAGGGCATATTGATCCAGATCCCGCTTGGGGCGCCCCACCAGGACCACCCGGGTCCGGCCTCCGCTTTGTTCTCGTATCCACATGGCCACCATGGCCGAGCGGCGCCCGATGGTGAGTATGAGATCGGGCCATGGCGGCTCCAGGCTGTCGGACCGGACCTTGTCGATATGATAGAGGGAAGCCTTGAAGGGGGGCTTGCCCAGCACGTATTGCTCCAGGGGGTACACCCGCTTCGTCACATAGGGCAGACCCAGCGCATCGGCGATGATCTCTACCTGGGCATTGTCTCCCAGTTTGTCACTGAGGACCAGCCAGATGCGGGGAGATGGAGTACAGGTATTGTTGGTTTGCGATGACATGATCGTTTGAAATTGCCCGGTGGCCGTATAATAGCTTACACCTGAATCCGCCCTGAGCCCATGGATTCAGGTTACAATAAAATCGCCGGGACATATCAACCCGGCATCTCTACAACATCCTTTGCCCACGATGAAACCAAACAACATGCCAGCGCCACCGGAAGACATCAGCGACGAAACCCCACCCCCCTCTGTATGGCTCGTCACAGGATATCGCGCCGGCGAGAACGTGCAGATTCTCGCCTTGGCGGAGGCACTCGGCTGGCCCTTTACCGTCAAGCGCCTCGTGTACCGCCACCACGATTTTGTCCCGGGGCTCCTGCGCCTCAGTTCACTGATGGGCATCGATCGTGAACGGTCGAGCCCCCTCACCCCCCCCTGGCCCGACCTGATCATCTCGGCGGGCATGCGCAACGAGCCCGTATGCCGCTGGATCAAGGCACAATCGGGAGGAAAGAGCCGCATTGTCCTGCTCGGCAGGCACTGGGCGCAGCTCAGGCACTTCGACCTCGTCGTCACCACGCCGCAATACCGCCTGCCCCATGCCCCCCGAATCCTGCACAATACCACCACCTTGCACCGGGTCACTGACGCACTTTTACAGGAAGCGGCGGCTGGCCATGCACAGAATCTGCGATCCCTGCCCCAGCCATACATCGCCGTCGTCATGGGCGGTAACAGCGGCCCCTATACCCTGGGACGCCACGCTGCGCGACGACTTGCCCGCCAATCCTGCGAACTGGCGCAATCACAAGGCGGCTCTCTTCTCGTCACCACCAGCGCACGCACCCCCCCCTCCGCCATCGAGGCCTTTGCATCGGCTGTCGATTGCCCCATGCAGCTCTATCGCTGGAAACCCGATGACCCGGCCAACCCCTATTATGCCTATCTGGGCCTGGCCAGGGCCATTATCGTCACCGGGGACAGTATCGCCATGCTCTCGGAAGCCTGCGCCACGGGCAAACCTGTCTATATCTTCGACCTCGGCACGGGCCAAGACGCCATGCGCTGGCCGTCGGCCACCCTGCCGGCAAGAGCCGCAAGCGAGGAAGAAACCGATTTCCGTCTCGGGGCATTTTTATACAAAATGCTCATGCGATTCGGCCACCAGCGGCTGACCCGGGATATTCGCCTGGTACATCGACAACTGATCGCTTCCGGGCAGGCGGTATGGCTGGGTGACGAGAAGTCTCCTTCCCCTCAGCAGACCGTGCCCGACAGTATCAGATGCACCGTTGAACGGGTCAGATCATTGCTCGGACGCTGACCGCCTATCGATACCGTGCCCCACTGGAACGAGCTGCCCATCCTGGAGGCGAAAGATCCGGTCGGCGATATCCACCAGGGCAGTTTGATGAGAGATGGTCAAAACCGTCAATTGCCCGGCCAGTTGTTTCAAGGTGTCACAAATCGCCGCCTCGCTCTTGGGATCCAGGGCACTGGTCGCCTCATCGAGGATCAACAAATCGGGCCTGTGCACCAAGGCGCGGGCGATCATGATACGCTGGCGCTGTCCACCGGACAGCCCCGCGCCACGTTCACCAACGACACTGTGCATCCCTTCCCGTAATTCGGAAACGAAATCCCATGCGCCGGCCGCGCGCAGCGCATATTCGGCATCCGACTCATCCAGCTTGGGGTCACCCAGGGTGACATTGTGAAAAATATCGTCGTGAAGAAGCAGGTTCTCCTGTGGCACATAGCCGATTTTGCGGCGCCACTGCCGCAGATCGATCTCCTTCAGATCCACGCCATCGATCAAAATAGCCCCACGCTGCGGCTGCAGCAACCCGGTAATGAGGTCGACAATGGTGGTCTTGCCGGCGCCGGAAGGGCCGGTCAGCGCAATCAAAGAGCCCTTGGGAATGAGCAGGCAGGCCTGGCGCAAAACTGCCTTTTCCCCATAGGAAAAATCGACATCCCGCAATTCGATGGCGCGTTCGAATCTGGGCGGCAGGGTGCCGGAAGAAATTTCGCGCGTCTCCTGGGCCTCCCGTGTGGTCTCGTCAATGGACCAGAAGGCGCTTTCCGCCGTCACCATCTTCTGGTACCAGCGCTGGATCTTGCCCATCTGCGCCATGATGCGGCCCAACAGCAGGGCCAGCATGAGCATGGTGGAAGCGGGCACTTCCCACAGCACCAGCGCCACATAGATGCCGATGGCGATCAAACCGACGAACATGGGTTCCTGGATTGCCTGCAGTACGGCCTTGCTGAACACCTCCTTCTGCAGGGCGCGGTTCAGCTTCGTTGTTTCAGCGGCCATCACCTCATCGGCCAGATCCTCCCTGCCCATGGCCTTGAGGGGCTTGACGGATTGCAGGGTATCCGTCAGGCGTCCCAGCAGGGATTTCAGCAGCTTGGTCTGCCGCTTGCCGGCACGCCGCGACATTCTTACCAAGGCATAGGTAACGACCAGCACCAGCAGGCCGGCGCCCAGCGCCGCCAGAGTGGCCTGCCAAGAAATCAAGAGCGCCACGATGATATAGACGACGGCCTCGATGCAGCGTGCAATCATGGTGGTGCCGTAAATATAGGCTTCCGAGGCGCGCATGGCCTCCGTCGTCATGGCATTGGCCATGCGCCCGGCAGGCTGTCTGATGAAATATTCCCAGCGCGAAGCCAGGACGGCGCGCAATAGAGACAAACGCAGGTCCGTGGTCACCTGCGCCGCGGTATAACCGATCTGCTTGCGCGCCGCCAGCAGGAGCAGATTCTTGACCACGATCCCCAGCATCACGATGACCAGCAGTACGCCAATGCCAGGCGTCAAACCGATGGTTTCCAGGGCATTGCGCACCATCTCTTCCAGCCCCCCGTCTCCCTGTGCACTGGCCTCTGCATCCGTTGCCTCCTTGCGGCTCCCCTGTTCAAGGGCCAGACTGAGAAGTGGCAGCAGGGCGGACAAACTGACCCCCTCGGCAACACCAGCCAGTAGCAGGGCCAGCAGCATCAAAGCGGACTGCCAGGGATATACGCGGAAGAATCTTAGAAGTATGTGCATGGATATCAGGGGCGGCAGGCCGGCCTCAACCTGTCGTAAACAAGCGGGTCAACTTTCCAGGATATTATTGCGTAACGATCTGAACGCATCGATGATGGCATCGATCTGAACGGCGCTGTGGGCGGAACTCAGGCTGCAGCGCAGCAGGCACCCCGCGCCTGGCGAGGCAGGCGGCATGACCAGGTTCACATAGACCCCCTTGTCCAGAAGGTCGTGCCAGATTTCCAGGGCCTGTTCCTTGGATTCACCCAGGGTGATGGCAACCACAGGGCTGGACTCCGGGCCCAGCTTGAAATCAAGCTCCCGCAAGCCCAGATAGAGGCGGTGGGCATTGTCCCATAGCCGCTTGCGCAGTTCCGCCCCCTGCTCCCGCAGGATATGCAAGGCCACCCGGGTGGATGCGATGATGGAAGGCGAGGAGGATGCGGTAAATATGTAGGGACGCATGGCATAGCGTACATTTTCCAGTTCCTTCCATTTGCTGACACAGAAGCCGCCGATGGCGCCCAGGCTCTTGCTGAAAGTGCCAACGATAAAGTCCACGTCCTCCTGTACGCCTGCCTGCTCCACCAGCCCCCGGCCATGCTCGCCCAGCACGCCCAGGGAATGTGCCTCGTCAACCAGCAGATAGGCGCCATGGCGCCGCTTGACCTCGACGATCTCTTGGAGTGGCGCCTGGTCACCGATCATACTGTAAATACCTTCAACGACGATGAGGGCCGATTCCGCCTTGGTCCCCAGGCGCTTCAGACGCTTGTCCAGGTCACCGGGGTCGTTGTGACGGAAGCGGATGACCTCGGCGCTGCCGAGGCGGCAGCCATCATAGATGCTGGCATGGCTGTCCGCATCCAGCAGGACGACATCCGATGGACCCGGGATGGTGGACAGAATGCCAAGATTGGCAATATACCCGGTCGAGAAAACGATGGAAGATGGCAGGCCAAAGAAATCGGCCAATTCCCTTTCCAGGGCCAGATGACCGGCATAGGTGCCATTGGCCATGCGGGATCCTGTGGTGCCCGTCCCCTCCTCCTCCAGGGCCTTGCGCCCCGCGGCGATGCAGCGCGGATCGAAGGTCAGGCCCAGATAGTTGTTGGTGCCGGCCAGTATGGTGCGGCGGCCATTGACGATGGCCTCCGTCTCGGAAAGCACCTGTTCCACGACAACGTTGAAAGGATTGGTATCCAGTCTCGCAACGTCTTCACGCAGATTGGCATAATACTGGAACTTGTCGAAAATCGACTGCGTCATTCACTCAGTTCCTGGAGACTGACCGCCAGGTCCCTGACCGTATTGATATCAGGCAAGACATTGAGTGGAATGGAAATATCCATGTGATCCTCGATTTCCATCAGCAACTCCAGCAACCTGACGGAATCGATATCCAGATCGGCGACAAGCTCGGTCTCTTCGGAAAGCTGTTTGTTGGCCTCGTTGGCAAAAGGCGTCAAAACCTCATAAAGCGCATCCAATATTTCCTGGTATCGTTTCATATCTGTCTTGTATCCAATTATAAGGTTCAGCTTGTCCGATTCTGATTTTAAAAACAAGCACTGATCATAGCCAGCCTGGGAAAGGCGGCATTTTAGCGCGAATCGCCCATCAATTCTAACCCTTCGGACAACATCGGAAAATATACGAGACTGTCTCGTGCAAGACTGGTCAAGAGATGGCTTAAGCCGTATTTCTCACCACTTGGTGAGAAATGCGCATTAAAGGCTGTGGAGCGTATTTTTCAGCCCTTCAGGCAGTGAAACCTGTGGCGACCAGCCACTGATATCACGCCATGAGCCGGTATGGTGACAGACCCAGTCCAGGTAGCGCAGTTCACGCACCTTGCCAGGCGTCAACATGGGCGCATATCCTCCCATACGAGCCATGAGAAGGTTGGCTTCTCCGAGGCCGCGCAGCAACCATGCCGGGATGGCGCATTTCACCACCCTCTTGCCACGCAGGCGGGAGAAAATGGCAACAACATCGTCCCAGCTGTAACCCCCGCTGCGCCCGTCGTCCAGTTCGTAGATTCCCGAATGGCCGGGCGCAATCTCCAGCCCCTGCAGAATAGCCTGGACGAGATCGTCAACATAAATAAGGGAAAAACGCGCCTCGCCGGGGCCGGGAAGAATGGCCAGCCCCCGCGCCATCCACTGGAACAAGGGCAATAGTTCACGGTCACCCGGCCCGTAGACCGCAGGAGGACGAAAGGCCAGCCAATCCACCTTGTCCCCCAGTTCCAGCAGCACTTTCTCACCCTTGCGCTTGCTGGCCGCATAGGGTGACAGAGATGGCTTGCGTGCCGCCAGGGATGAAAGCGCAACCAGGCGGGGAGGATGAGCTTGCGCCAGGATGGCATTGGCAATGCGCCTTACGCCTGTCTCATTGACGTGGTCGAACTGGGCCTGGGTTATTCCGCGCACCGCACCGGCGCAATGGACCACCGCATGGGCATCGTGAACAAGGCGTTCAAGACTGTCCTGATCGTCCAGATCGCCCGTTACCCAGTGGAGACGTGGATTCTTCGCCGGGGCAGAAGTCCGGGCGCCGCGCGTCAGGGCCCGCACCTCCCAGCCCTGCGCCAACAAGGCCTTGAGGAGCGCGCCACCGATGAATCCTGTCGCCCCGGTTACCGCTACTATGCGGGACATGGGCTGAAAACCGGAAATAAGGGAGAAGGCCGGTTTACTGGTCGCCAGCGACTGCGGGCTGGGCGTCCCAGACGTGGGCCTCAATGAAGTTCTGGCGGGCCTTGGAGCGCGACAGCTTTCCGGACGAGGTGCGTGGCAGCGTATGCAAGGGCACCAGTTCGACATAGCAGTCGATACCCAGTTCGGAACGCACGCGCTGCTTCAGGCGGTTGACGAGGCAGGCCTGCACGGCGGGATCCTTCTTGCGGCACTGTACCACCATGACCGTTGTTTCTTCTCCTGACGGACCAGGCGCGGAAAATGCCAGGGCATCACCGGTGCGGACTTCGGGTTGCTGTTCGGCCAGGTATTCCAGGTCCTGGGGCCAGATATTGCGCCCATTGATGATGATGAGGTCTTTCTCCCGGCCGGTGATCACCAACTGGCCATCGAGAAGGTAGCCGATATCGCCTGTATTCAACCAACCATCACCGCACAGGGTGCGGCTGGTAATCTCTGTTTCATTGAAATAGCCGGACATCACGCTGGGACCGCGCAGGAAGATGGTGCCGCTATGGCGCTCGGGAAGTGCATTACCCTGCTCGTCCCGGATTTCCACCTCGAACCCCGGAATCGGTCTGCCACAAACCACGAAAGATCGGGTGCGTGGCGAAAGATCCTCATTGTTGCCGCCAGGCACCTGCCGCGCCTCATGGCACTTGGCCAGATGATCGGCATCGATGCGATCCACTTCCAGCCCTTTGTCGAGAGGGGCAAAACTGACGGCCAGGGAACATTCCGCCATGCCATAGCAGGCAAGAAAGGCCTTGGGGTCGAAACCACTGGGCTCCAGCGCCTTGGCAAAGCGCAACAGCGGCTCCGAACGGATCATTTCCGCTCCCACCCCGGCAATACGCCAGGTGCTCAGGTCCAGCTTGCTTGCCTCTCCGGCGCGTATGCAGCGCTCCACCAACTCGTAACCAAAGGGCGGCCCGAATGAAATCGTCGCCTTGGTCTTGCTCATGAGGGATAACCACTGGCGCGGACGCATGGCAAATTCGCGTGTACCAAGGTAATCGACAGACACCTGCGAGGTCACCGGCACCAGCACCAAGCCAACGAATCCCATATCGTGATAGAACGGCAACCAGGAAACAAAGCGGTCACCCGGCCCCATTTTGAGGCCATGCCTGATAATGCCCGCCAAATTGCTCAGCACCGTTTCCTGAGTGATCATGACGCCACGAGGGAATCGCGTACTGCCAGAGGTATATTGTATGTAAGCCAGTTCCGCGGCCTGCAGGGGGGCGAAGGATTCCTGAGCCTCGGGGAAATTCTCAAAATCGACGGGATCACCAACAAAGCTCATAGCCAAACCCTCGGCCGCCTCCTCCAGATAGGGCAGAAAACCCGCGGTGGAAATACCGACAGCGGCATTGCAACTGCGCAGCATGGAATGCAGATGGGCGACATAGGCCCCATGACCACCCAGACTGATGGGTATGGGGAGAGGCACAGGAACCAGGCCCGCATACTGGCACGCAAAGAAAAACCGCAGGAAATCAGGGTGGGTGTCGGCAATCAAGGCAACCCGGGCGCCGCGCTCCAGCCCCAGGCCCAGGAAGCGGCGCGCCAGGGCTTGAGCTTCCCGGCGCAACTTGGCATAGGAGAGTACAGCATAGACCTCGCCCCTCCCGGTATAGAAATTACATCCGGTCTCACCTTGCGCCGCATAATCCAGGGCTTCTGCCAGATTGGAAAAGTCGGCCGCTCGAAAGGGCAAAGTATTATGGGTAGGTGTAGTCTCCGGATCCAAATTAACCTCCTTTAATACTTTTCCTGTTGGTTTCTGTCCCCAGCAAACATCAAATTTTGGCAAATATACATGTAATACTTAGCCATATCAAGCGGTTAATAAAATTATTTTGGTGTGCGAATTTAGCACCCCGAATGTTGTTTTTTTACAACATATAATGCGCGCTCGTTTGCCGGAGGATTGACACACTCCGTTCCGTTCACCCCTCGTATTTGGAGGCACATTCTTGCGTTTTTCCATTAAAAACGCAAATTTAATAATTTGGCCGGGACTTGGGTGATATTTGCTCACTCCATGACGGACCCTATGATTTATAAGATCCCAGGTTTGTTCCAGGGAGTTTCAGGCATCGCATGGGCTCCGCATTCAGCCGGAACAACAAACACTTTATCTATAACGCTGACTTTATAGTGAATGTTCCACGCAAACGGAAATTAACCCGCCCTAATATAAGAAAAGACTTATCGGCCTGGAGGCGCTCCAACTTGAATATGCTGAACCAGAACAGAGCAATTGAAGCTGCCATTGGTCGGCATTTGCCGTTACACTACCGCCATCATGAAAAAAACCGCATTGCCTCACAATCCACTTTTAGCCCTTCGTTTCCCACATTTTTTCTGAATGACCTAGGGTAGAATTCCCATGACTGTTCAATCCGCATATCACATCGTCCCTGTCGAGGGTAAAAAGGCTCTGGAAACTTTCATCCGCCTGCCGTGGTCGATCTACCAGGAGGATCCCGCCTGGATCCCCCCCCTGATACTCGAACGCAGACAACACCTGTCAGAAAAAAACCCGTTTTTCGAACACGCCCGCTGGCAGGCGTGGCTGGCCATGGAAGGTGAGCGGCCTGTAGGCCGCATCACTGCCCAGGTCGACGAACTGTACCAGGATCGCTACGATGACAAATGTGGTTATTTCGGCATGCTGGAGGCCATAGATGATCCAGGCGTTTTTGCCTTGCTGTTGGAAACAGCGGGGCAATGGCTACGCGAACAGGGCATGGCGCTCATACGCGGCCCCTTCAACCTTTCAATCAATGAGGAATGTGGATTGCTGGTAGAGGGCTTTGAAACCCCGCCTTCTCTAATGATGGGGCATGCACGTCCCTACTATGCGGCCCATATCGAAAACCTGTCTTTTTCTCTGGCAAAGCAGCTGCTCGCCTACCGCATTAGTTCGGATTTCGAACCACCCGCATTGATGCGCAAACTGGTCCACAAGGCCAGCCGGACGGCGACGGTGCGCCCACTGCGCCGCAAGCAGATCGATGAAGAATTGGAAATCATGCAGGATATCTTCAACGATGCCTGGTCCAATAATTGGGGCTATGTCCCCTTCACCGCGGCGGAATTCAAGGAAATCGGCCGCAACCTGTTAATGCTGGTGGGCGATGACTTCGTGCAGATAGCGGAAATCGACGGCGAACCCGTGGCCATGATCGTGGCCCTGCCCAATGTCAACGAAGCCATCAAGGATCTCAATGGCAGGCTGTTCCCCTTGGGCTGGCTAAAGTTGCTGTGGCGCCTCAAGGCGAAATACCCAAGCAGTGGGCGCATTCCTCTCATGGGCGTACGCAAGCGTTATCACCACACCACCCTGGGTCCGGGGTTGGCGTACCTGGTTATAGCCGCCGTACAGGACGCTGTCAGGAAGCGTGGCATCGAGGAAGTGGAAATGTCCTGGATACTGGAAAACAATGCCGGCATGCGCAACATCATCGAAACAACGGGCGGCGCCGTTTATAAGCGCTACAATATCTATCAGAAACCATTGCGCCAGTAGTACTCCCACTCTGGCCATTCCATACACTGCCGATTCAGAGTCATGCCCGTCAAGCCCCGCTTCACCGCCATCATTCTGGCCGGCGACCGTACACCTGATGATCCCCTGGTGCGGGAGGCGGGCACGCAATGTAAGGCTCTGATTCCTGTTGCGGGCACACCGATGGTCCTGCGGGTACTGGATGCGCTGGGCAACAGTTGCCATATTGGCGAACGCATACTCTGCGGGCCACCCGCAAGCGCTGTTCAAGGCGCACCGCAGCTAAAAGAGATCATCAGGACAGGCAAAGTGGATTGGCTGGAAAACCAGGCTTCGCCCAGCCTCAGCGCCACGCATGCCATGCAGTCCGTTGCGGATACCCAGCCTGTTCTGCTCACCACCGCTGACCATGCCCTCTTGAGCCCGGATATCCTCGACAACTTCTGTGCCCAGGCGGTGCGCGGTGATTATGACGTCGTAGCCGGCCTCGCCTGCTATGATGACATCATCCGGGCCTATCCAGATACCCGCAGAACCGCCCTGAAATTCCGCGACGGCCGTTACAGTGGCTGCAACCTTTTTGCCTTCACTACCCCTGCAGGTCGCCGTATCACCAATTTCTGGCGCCAAATCGAGCAACAGCGGAAAAATCCATTCCGCGTTGTCAGCGCTGCCGGGTGGATGGCTGTACTGCGTTATGCGCTGGGACAGCTGACGCTGGAAGAGGGTCTGCAGCGCATTTCCAAACGCCTGAACCTGCGTATCGGCGTGGTGATTCTTCCCCAAGCGCAAGCCGCCATCGACATTGATACTGTTGCAGACTGGAAATTGGCCGACAAGATAGCAGGGGGCAACCGCCAGGCCGACAAGAACTAGCTAGGGCATGCTGACATGCCCTGAGCAAACGCTGCAGATACGACAACGTGACTCGACGACACTATTTCCAGGATAAGCCAACCAAGCCCAAGAAGCGCAGGCTGATGGAATGGCAGGTTATGCTCCCGCTGCTATCCCTTATCATGACAGGTCTCTCTTTCTCGGCCATTTCCGCCCCCACTCTCGCCAGCAAAGCAGGTCATGCCACTGCTCACCGCCTGGACAGGCTGGCCTGGAGCCAACTTCATTTCAAGATGTCCATCATGGGCTTGCCACTCCATGCAAAAATAGGATTAAGCATCCTGGATAACAATGAAATAAAATCACGGCTGATTGACCCGGAACAGGGTCAAGGCGTCCCACCGGGCCATTTTGTGCTCATGCTGGATATTACTTCATCATTTATCAGTGACAAGGATATTCATACCCGATTGTTTCTCAACCCGGACGATGCATCAGTACTGCAACGCACACGCCTCGAACTTACCAAGGGGGATGAGCGCTACAAGGCTTACCGCTTCACGGATGAGGGCATTTTCATTTTGCGCCGCAAACCCAGACCACGTGAAAACAATCACCCATACGGTCACTGGTCTGACATCAAGACATATTTCGAACCCTACCCCGGGCGACTGGATCAATACCAGATCATTTCCGATACTTCCGCACTGCTCTATATTGGCTCCACGGCGGCATTCGACAAACCCAATGACAAAAAAAGATTTATTGCCTATTTTGATGACGATTTCCATGTCATCACCATCGAATACGCAGGCCTGGAAAGCATCCGGGCGGATTTTACGGCACAGAAAGGTGGCGGCGCCCCGCCACAACACATTATGAGCTATCGTGATGCATCGCAGCTCATCATACACGCCCATCCATTAGGGCATCCCAGGGAAAAAAGTACACTACAAATAGCCGGACTGGAACCTCCTGTTAAACTATTCGTGGACAGGGAACTGGGAATTCCACTGGAATTGCGTGGCAGCCTGGGCTTCATGGGAGAAGTGTCACTCAGGCTGCATGAGGTAACACTGAGGCGCCCGTAAAAATCAAACCAGCCCGCCACCCCCCGCCATGGATACCGCTCTGAACATGGCACGCCCTTTGTTCAGGGTCTCCTCCCACTCATTTGCCGGTACTGAATCGGCCACGATACCCGCCCCCGCCTGGATATGAAGCATCCCGTCCTTGATAACCGCGGTGCGGATTGCGATGGCCGTATCCATATTTCCCTGCCAGCCGATGTAGCCGACAGCGCCGGCGTAGATGCCACGCTTGACGGGTTCAAGCTCATCGATGATTTCCATTGCACGTATCTTGGGCGCGCCAGACACGGTTCCTGCGGGAAAGGTGGCGCGCAGTACATCCATGGCCGTCATCTCCGGCTTGAGTTCCCCTGTTACATTGGAAACGATATGCATGACATGGGAATAGCGCTCCACCACCATCTTCTCGGTCAATTTTACACTGCCCGTTCGCGCCACACGCCCGGTATCATTGCGCCCCAGGTCGATCAGCATGAGATGCTCGGCCAGTTCCTTGGGATCAGACAGCAGGTCTTCCTCCAGCTTGTGGTCTTCCTCCTCGTCAGCACCACGTGGGCGTGTGCCGGCGATGGGCCTCACGGTCACCAGACCATCTTCCAGACGCGTCAGAATCTCGGGTGAGGAGCCCACGATATGAAAGTCACCCATGTTCATATAGTACATATAAGGCGAAGGGTTCAGCGTACGCAGGGCACGATAGAGATCCAGTGAGGATGCTGTGTAAGGAATCGACATGCGCTGCGACAGCACCGTCTGCATTACATCCCCTGCGACGATGTAGTCCTTGATTTGCAGCACGGCATGCTCGAAGCCCTCGCGCGTGAAACCTGAAATGAAGGCCTTTTCATCGACGGCCTCCTCTGAACAAGCGGTACGAGGGGGATGGTTGAGAGGCTCGCGCAATCTTGAAACAAGCTCGTCAAGACGTTGCTGCGCTGCATCCCATGCATCTGCCGAGGATGTATCGGCATGCACGATCAAATGGAGTTTTCCAGAAAGGTTGTCGAAAACCACCACGGCCTCGGAAACCAGCAACATGATATCAGGCGTTCCCAGGGGGTCCGGTGCTGATCCCGCCGCCAGTCTGGGCTCTATATAGCGAATGATATCATAGGCGAAATAGCCGACCAGGCCACCGCAAAAACGCGGCATCCCCGCTATTTCGGGGATCTTGAAACCATGAATATAGTCATCGATCCAGCCCAAGGGGTCGTGACTGCTGTACTGCTCGATGACTGCGCCATCCTGCTCGACAACAATTTCATTGCCCGTCACGCGCACCAGGCGCGTACAGGGCAGGCCGATAATTGAGTAACGTCCCCATTTTTCACCACCCTGAACCGATTCGAGGAGGTAGGAGAACGGCCGGTCGCCAGTAAGCTTCAGAAATGTACTCAAGGGCGTATCGAAATCGGCCAATACCTCCCGCATAACAGGGATTCGCGTATAGCCCGCCCCCCTGAATGACTCGAACTGTTCCGGTGTGACAGTCATGGGCTATCCGAGTACCGTACGGAGCTGCTCCATACTGTCGATGACCCTATCAGGACCTGCATCACGTATATCCATACCATGATTGTAGCCATAGCTTACACAGATGATCTGGAAACCCGCCGCCCTCGCCGCCTTCACATCGCTGATGGAGTCGCCAATCAGAAGGCTCTCCTCAGGCGCCACCTGAAAAAAAGACGCCGCATGCAACAAGGGCCCAGGATCCGGCTTTTTGACCGGCAAGGTGTCACCACTCACGATGATCTTGAAATATTTCGCCAAGCCCAGTTTTTCGAGTAACGGCTCGGTAAAACGGGCAGCCTTGTTGGTGACACAACCCAGAAAATATCCGGCATCGTGCAAATATTCCAACCCGGCCTCCACACCCGGATAGGGGCGGCTGTCAACGCAGACATTTTCTTCATAGGCCTCGAGGAAAATGGGAAGCGCCTTCCTGAACAATGCCTCATCGGGCTCGCCTTCATAGGCGCCCACCAGCGCGCGCTTTACCAAACGGTCCACCCCGTTGCCGATCCATTCGCGTACACGCGCCTCTCCATGTTCTGGCATTCCCAACTTTCGCATCATGATGTCCACACAAAGCGCCAGGTCGGGCACACTGTCCACCATGGTGCCATCGAGATCGACGAGTATCATCTCCGGGCGAACTGGCAGAGACTGCAAAGTTTCGCTCATGGTATAACAACCATATTGCCGGATTGTTTCATTGCGCCACCTTGGCCAATTCCCGCCTCATGGCGTCGATAGTCGCCTTATAGTCATCGGTATTGAAAATGGCGGAACCGGCAACAAATGTATCGGCGCCTGCCTCCGCGATTTCACGGATATTGTCCACCTTGACACCACCATCACTCTCAAGACGGATATCCAGCCCACTGGCATCAATCAGTTGGCGCGCTTCGCGCAGCTTGTCCAACGTGGCGGGGATGAAGCTCTGGCCGCCGAATCCCGGGTTTACAGACATCAGCAAGACCATGTCCACCTTGTCCAGAACATACTTCAGATGATCCAGCGGCGTGGCTGGATTGAATACCAGGCCTGCTTTGCAGCCATGATCGCGGATCAGCTGCAGGCTACGATCGATATGCTCACTGGCCTCGGGATGAAAAGTAATATAGCTGGCGCCAGCCTTGGCAAAATCGGGAATAATCCTGTCCACAGGCTTGACCATGAGATGCACATCGATATCGGCCGTAACACCATGCTTGCGCAGCGCCTCACAGACCAGGGGGCCAATGGTCAGATTGGGAACATAGTGATTGTCCATCACGTCGAAATGGACGATATCGGCGCCAGAGGTCAATACTCGATCCACTTCTTCGCCCAGACGGGCAAAATCAGCAGACAGAATGGATGGTGCGATCAAAAAATCTTTCATGACAACCCTCTTCGATAAATTGCTAAAAAAACCAACTCGATCAATAACAAAGCTGCTGCAAGAATACGCGCCAGCTTTCCTTTGAAGAAGCTTTGTTATTAAACGCCCGTTAACTTTACCCGATCAAGGCAAACATTTCACATCAATTGCACTGGCATGTAACTGCCGTGCATACTACCTAAAAAGAAAAGGGGCCTTGGCGGCCCCTTTTTCTCTCCAGCCTTTCGAAGCAATGAACCCTCATGTACCACTGCTGCGGATCAAGCCGTAACGCACCAGCGCCTTCTGCATGGCCCACCACGCCGCACCGAACACCGCCAGGGTGACAATGAGATCGAACATCGACGTCATGGGATAGTGATAGTACTGACTGTCTACCGAACCTGCAATCCAGGTATACCTTTCTATCCAGTATCCCAATACAATGGAGAATGCAACCATGGCGATGATCGTCGGGTTATGCCTATTGCCTGTGAATATCAGTGTCACAAAGGGAAAGACGAACTTGAGGAACAGGAATGTCCACCAGAGCGGTCCGAAACCTTCCAGCATCATGCTGTTGAAGCGGTGCATTTCCTCAGGGAGTCGGCCGTACCACATGATCAGGTACTGGGTAAAGTACAGATAGGTCCACAATATGGTCATGGCCAGCATGAATTGAGCCATATAGTTGAAGATATACGGCTGGAAAGGTTTCGTCAGTTTGCCAGAACGGTAGATGAAATAGAGGAAAACGGTAAAGGCCGCCAAGAACATATGGAAGCCGCTCTGGAAATGATACGCTCCATAACTGGCGCTGTGCCAGTTAGGCACCATGGTCATTTCGAAATCCCAAGCCACCATGGAGCCGTAAGCAAAGTAAGCAAAGGGTATCAACAAGGCGATATTCCGGAATCGGCGCTGGGCAGCGTATGACTTGTCAATTTCGCTTTGATGTTGGTATTTGATGAACAGTCCGTACAATACGGCAACTGCTATGAAGCCCAGTATTTCACGTACCACAAGAAACGTATAGTTGTGCCAACCATTGAGGTGTACCCCCTCATCATGGGCGCCTTCCAACCATTGAAAGGTGGCATCACCGTTGGCCAACAGGATGAGCAACAGTACACCTGCAATGGGAAACAGGGCTGCGAAGGAGCAGGCCAGATTGCGAATCTGAAAACGCCACTGTCCATTACACAGATGAAGGACGGAAGACAGGGTCACGCCACCCAGCGCAATGTACAGGATAACTAAAAAGTTTGTCGTCAAGACTGACCAACTGCCGAAATCTTCCATTTTATCCCTCGCCTCTTTATTTATAACTTGCCTTGATTATGTATTGTGTTAGTTGGCTGATGCCGTTCGCGCGCTCGATGCCTGAGAATCTTTCAGCAGACCATGCCTGACGTAGTTGACCACATGCCAGCGCTCCTCGACGGAAAGATCATTCGATCCACGCAGATCGTCACGGCCGCGCGGCTTGCCATAAGCGGGCATGACAAAACTGCCAAAAGTGATGGTGCCAAAAATCCAGCCTTCAGTAAGAGTTTCCTGAACATAGCTGTCTACCAAGCTGATGGCGCCGATCTTGCCCGCAATCGGGGTGTCCGCTTTACCCGTTAGGCCATGGCAGGCGGCACAATAGATCTTGAACAAGGTTCGGCCTTCGCTCAGCGAGGCATCACTCACAGGTATGGGGCTGGTGAGTGGCTTTGCCTCGTCGCGGTTGCTTACCGTCGTGGGGACACCAGCAACGGGCACAGAGCGATTGGGAAAAGGCGTCATCACGCCTTCCTGTGGCTTGATACTCGGCTGGTTGACCATGTCCATGGACCATGGCCAGGCAAAGGCCAGCGTTGGAAAAAGAATCAGACCCAGTAAAAGCTTAGTTTTCATCTAATAACCTCATGTCTTATTTCCAGCGCCTCGTGCTCATTGAACAGGCTTTTCAGTGGTTCCAGATATTTCTCGTCGACTTCAAGCTCAATACCGACCTGATCCAGTGTCACCTTCTCGCTGTACAGGCTCTTACGCCGGCGCAACAGGCGCGCCCCCAGCATCATTCCCACCAGTGTAAACAGCACACTGAAGAGAATCATCATTTCATAGGTCAGCACAATATTGGAAGGTATCGGTATTACAGGCTTTCCACCTTGCGGTTGTACAGTGAAGTTCGCCTGTGCCGCTGCCAGGAAAGTAAAACCGAACACAATTCCAAAAATACCCCCAACCAGCGTGAACTTTGGCACGTGAGCCGGGCGTTCACCCAGAATTTCCTCGATTTCCGGGTGTTCTATGGGCGATATCACGGTGACATCATCCACTGATACCCCCGGTATCTTGTAGTGGCGGATATCCGATATGGCTGCAAAAGCCTCATCGAAATTACTGAACAGCGCCAATATACGGGCTTTTTGCATGACTACGCTCCCTCCAATCCAGGTGTTTCTGAGGCTGGTTTTTTATCTGTTGCGCGGCGGTGCATGACCTCTGCTATATCCTTTTTGGCCATGTGACGGCGGTGGAAGATCATTTCCTTCACTTCATACATGGACACAGAAGGTATGATCTTCACAAAAATCAGGAATAGCAGGCCAAACCATCCAAAGCTGCCCAGGACGATGAACCACTGCACCCAACTGGGCCACATGACATCATGCGCGGCAGGTGAGTAGGCCAGCGACAATGTGGGCGTTACGATCATCCAGCGCTCCAGCCACATACCGAGATTAAGTAACAACGATACAACCATCATCGCAGGTATGTTCCGCCTGAGTTTCTCGAACGCTAGGGTAAATGGCAGCACCGAGCCCAGGAATATCATTGCCCAGAAATAGGGTGCATAGGGGCCGGTGAATTTGGCCAACAACAGCTCCTTGGCAATGGGGTCATGGCCGTACCATACAGAGCTGAACTCGATGATGTTCAGGTAGGTCCAAACCATGGCGATGGCGAAGGTCAGTTTGCAGGTCTTCTCCAAGATGGGGATCGTCATGTAATCCTCAAAGCGGAAGAAATAGCGCAGCATGATGAACAGCGTGATGATAGCCGCACAGCCTGAATACAGCGCGCCAGCCACGAAGTATGGCGGGAACGTGGTCACGTGCCACCCCGGCATGATTGAGACAGCAAAGTCGGAGGATACGATCGAATGCACCGACACCGCCAAGGGTATCAGAAAACACGCCATGAGCAGGTAAGCCTTGCGGAAGTGACGCCACTGACGATCGTCACCGCGCCAACCCAAGGACAGGACGGTATAGAGCTTCTTACGCCATCCCTTTGCCGAGTCGCGGCAGATGGCCAGATCGGGAATAGACCCCATGTAGAGGAAAAGAGCCGATGAAGTCAGATAGGTGGATATGGCAAAAGCGTCCCATACCAGTGGGGAACGGAAGTTGGGCCAGATGCCGCGATCGCTGAAGTACGGAAGCACCCAGTACATGTTCCACAAACGCCCGATATGGATGATGGGGAACAGACCAGCAGTCATGAGCGTAAAAGTTGTCATGGCCTCGGCAAAGCGGTAGATGGGCTTGCGCCAGTCAGCATGGATGATATGCAAAATGGCTGACAGCAACGTTCCGGAGTGACTCATGCCGATCCAGAAGATGAAGGTGGCGATATACAAATCCCACATGTGAGGCCAGTTGAGGTTGGCCGGCCCCATGCCCACGTTGTACTGGTAAATCTCCGCCACTACGGCAAAAGCAAGCAGGAACAGGCATCCCGCAATGGCCAGCCAGTATCCCTTGCGCGGGTTCTCCATGGAGCGGAGCACATCCTCATTGATCTTCGCCCATTTAATGTCTTCGTTGATATCTTTGCTCATGACTATCGCGATTCCATTTATATATTGTTATCACATACCCGTTGCGGTTTTCACTACATTCAGACTTCGCGTACGCGCTCCAGGAACATCACACAGGGATCCGTGTTCAAGCCTTCGAACACACGGTAACCACGCAATTCCGGATTCTGCTTGTTTTGACGTGGCTTGCCCAGTTCGACCTGGTGGGCGCGCCACATTTTGGTGACCTTGGTTTCAGGTGCGTTCGTATCCGGATCGTAGTGCTTGAGCAGGTCGCCAAAAACGATGGCCGAAGTTGGACAGGTCTGCGCACAGGCCGGCATGGCCTCACCATCAGCGACGGGACGGTTATCCATCTTCGCCTTGTCCTTGACTGACCTGATTCTCTGTACACAGAAGGTACATTTCTCCATGACGCCCTTGTCACGCACACTGAGATCGGGATTGAGTTGCATTTCCAGGGGTGCAGGCCATGCGTCTTCGTAATATGAATAGAAATTGAAGAATCTCAGGCGGTAGGGGCAGTTGTTGGAACAATAACGCGAGCCGATACAGCGGTTGTAGACCTGGGCATTGAGGCCATCCGGGGTATGGTAGGTGGCGGCAACCGGGCACACCGGCTCACAGGTTGCGGCGTTACACTGCTGACAATTCATGGGAATGAAGTTGGCGCCGTGCTGATTGAATTCACTGATCCTGTCGTCCCCCAAATCAGGCTCGTCCCAGTAACGCTCGATACGCATCCAGTGCATGGCCTGTCCCTTGGAAAACTTTTCCCGCCCGACGACGGGCAGATTGTTTTCAGCATAACAGGCGACAGAGCAGGCATTGCAACCAATGCACTTGTTGAGGTCGATAGCCATACCCCACATATGCTCATAGTCATGGAAACCGCCATCTTCACGGTCCTTGCGGTATCTACTCCAGTCTTCAAGAATATTACTAAGCGACATTATGCCTCTCCTTCAGTACGCTCATAGACGTCTGCAGTCACTGTTGCGATAATCTTACGGCCCATCTGTGTCTCGCTGCCACCGAACTGAACCATGGCGTCTCTGACACTGGTCCTGCTCACCTGCACTTCAGTGCCATGGTGCGCCAACTCGCCGGTCTTGCCTTCCGTATTCAGGGCCAGAATCTTCAAAGGGTTGACACCACGCCCTTTGGCATACCGGCCATAGGCTTCGTGTCCCTGCCCCATAGGCACCGCGATGGCATCAGGGTGAATCCCCTTGTAGACATAGACATTAGCCTCGATAGTGCCGCTGGCGGACGTAATCTTGATGGCGTCGCCGGTCTTGACCCCCAGCTTGCGGGCCGTGTTGGGATGAATCTCGGCCCATGAATCCCACACCACCTTACTGATCTGGTCAGGCGCTTCCTGTAACCATGGAATATTGGCATGGCGGCCATCCCACATACCGAGGCGCGCGGAGGGTACGAGATGGTAGGCGCCCTCCTTAGCGGGATTTTCAGGCAAATCGAAATCGATCACGTTGGCGGATAGTCTGCCCTCACCTGTATCAACAGCCAATACGCCCTTCTGCATGACACTTGCCCAGAATTCATCGTCGCTGGCGCCATTTTTCAGGCTGCCAGGCATGGCGCTGAATGCGTCACGCAAATAGGCATAGTAATCTGGATAATCTGAATATCCCGCGGCCTTCTGCATCTTGAGCAGGCTCAACATGACATCACCAAATCCGCGGGTCTGATCATAGAGCGGTTGCATGAGCGGCTGTTGAATGGCAATGACTGAAGGCCCTGGTTGGTAGGCCGCAACATGCGTACCCCAATCCTCCAGGGGCGAATACATGGGCAGCACGAGGTCGGCCATGCGCGTGGTCTCATCCTCGAACATGGAAAAGGCCACCTTGAAACCAACCTTATTGAGTTTCTCCTTGAGTCCCAGCGTCTCGGGCGCCGTGAAGACAGGGTTCGCGCCCCGGAAGAAAACAACATCCAGTTCTTTGTCGTCTACGGCCTTTGCAAAATCAATTAAATCCTTGGTTCCGCCCGTCCTGGCAGCCAACTGGGGAAAGGGAAAGGTCCCGGATGACTCTATGGTCTTGCCAATGTTGCCGAGAATAATATTCAACAGCATGGTGGCCGCCACGGTATCGTAGCCATGCTCATGCCCTTCTGCAGAAGCGCCAGCTATCACCAGACTGGGCGAGCGCTCGGCCAGCCAGCCGGAGACCTTGACGATGTGATCGCCCGAGGCGCCAGTGATGCGGCTGGCCTTCTTGATGTCATAACGCCTGATCAACTGCCTTGCCTTGTCAGGCAGGCCGTCCAGCCTGGCAGGATCCTTGGCCGACAGGGCATTGGCGACTGCCAGCGCAAAGACCCCCTCGGTACCCGGACGCACCGCCACCCACAGGTCGGCATTGGCGCCCGTCAGGGTCATCTTCGGTTCTACCTGGACCAGCACCCCACGGGGTGCTTCGCGGAATGTTGCGTATTCGACAGCGTTATGCACCGGCGACTGCCAGGTGCCGAGGAAGTCCGCGCCGAAAGACAACACGACACGCGCCTTGTCGAAGCGCAGATGGGGTTGCGGATCACCCAGCATGTCCTGGTTCACCTGCCGCGCAACGCTGTTATTGATGATTTCATGCACATAGTGCCTGCTGGATCCGATGCTCTCCCGATAGGCATCCATCAACACAGCCTGATGCCCGCTGACCGTATCGGTAAACCAAGCAAAGCGCTCACCCGCCAGCCCGGAAGTCTTGCTTTGAATCATGCTCAGTGCTTCATCCCAGGAAACCGGGGTCAAACCGCTGCCCTTGCGGGCCATGGGGCGGGTCAAGCGATCAGGATTGTAATGGGTCTGAACCCCGGCCTGCCCCATCTGGCACAGCTTGCCTTGGTTGACAGGTGATTCGGGATTGCCCTCCAGCTTCAAAATGCGCCCTTCCCTGACGCGGCCGTGCAGCCCGCACCCCGCCGGACACTGCAAGCATGTGGACGCATAATAAACGCCCACGCCTGGAATGACGTATTCTTCCGGCACCAGATAGGAAGTGACCTGCTCCTTCCCTTCCTCCAGTGTCACAGTCGTTGGCATGTCGCAGCCGGCCAGTGTGGCGCCGACGCCACCCCAGCCCATGATCTTCAGAAAATCCCTGCGGTTTACTTTATTACTCATTGTGTATCACCCCGTTTTCGTCACACACATTGCGTGTGTACAACGTGAATTACTTATGACACTTCCAGCAGTCGAAAGGCCCTTCATTGGCTTCGTGGCACCTTCTGCAGAACCCCATATTCAGCGGCTTGACCTTGTGGGCAACGGTCATATTCTTGACGTCACCATGACAGAATGCGCAGACCTCGGAGACGTTTTCTACCTCCATCCCCTCGTTGTCGAACACAAACCGCTTCAGGTGCTTCTCATGGGTGAAGTGGACGTAGTCGGGCACATCATGAACCTTCCTCCAGGGAGGCGGTTCCTTGTTTTCCCAGTACTCGGTGAGTTTTTTGATGCGTGGCTTGTCTGTGGCGATGACGCTGTGGCAGCCCATGCATTTGCTCGTGGGAGGGATACCCGCCACCGGGCTGCGCCTTGCGTAGGTGTGACAATACATGCAGTTGATCTTATTGACATCCACATGGGTATTGTGAGGAAATTCGATCGGTTGTGGCACGTCATCACCATCGTGTGTGCCCACTGGAGGCACGGCGTTAGGCACCACGCTTTCCGCATGGGCCGCACCGGCCGAGAGAACCAGCAGCGCAGAGAATACCAGCAGAAACAAGGATGGTGTCAGGAAACGATTAACGAAACGTGCACCGCAGTGAGTGATATGCCCTGACGGCAATTGCAGAGTATTAAACATCTCCCCCCTCAATACCTATTTTGAATTTGATATTTAGCAGAAGCCGCCAGTATTTCCATACTGGTCAGCCAACCCATTCTTATACAGTTGGTGGCAACTGCTTATTATTATTGTTGTCCACTCTGCTGGGTGCCGCTGGCAATCAGCGTCCCTTCTGGCTTGATGCTTATCAAGCCAGCATTACATATCTTCATACCCAGAGAGTGTACAACTCCAACGTCATTTTGGATACTGCCACCGGCCCTGTTTTTAATAATCATTCGTTATTAAGTATCTTCCGACAGTCCGGCAGACCACCCCAAACAATGATCACCCTTACTCAGGCCATGAAAGAACAATGCTAGTCTAATTCAAACCGCCCTGTCAATATCCTCGTATGCCTATCAACATTTCGTTCTTTGAGTAACAAAACCCGGAGAAACAGGCGGGTTTATACACCTTGACATCATACTGGGTTGGCAATATCCAGAAAATGACAATCGATGGAAAAACGTGCCTGCAGGTGCTCCGCCAGGGCCTGCACCCCATAGCGTTCCGTCGCATGGTGACCCGCGGAAAAAAAATGCGTGCCTGTTTCAAGGGCGATATGGGTGCTTTGCTCAGAGACCTCGCCTGTAAGATAAGCATCCACACCCATTGCGGCAACCTGCTCGAAATAACCCTGCGCCGCTCCACTGCACCACGCCACGTGTTGAATACGGGAAGGACCACCCGGCAGATGTAAAGGCCGGCGAGCAAGATGCTTTTCAAGCAGACTCACAAATTCAGCAGGGCTCAAAGGCGCTGCAAGCCGGCCATGCAGCACCAGCCCATCGCCCAGCCGTGGGGCCAGCGCCCCCTCTATGTCGATATCCAGCCGCTTGCCCAGCACCACATTATTACCGTAGCGGGGGTGTGCATCGAGAGGGAGATGATAAGACAAGAGGCTGATATTGTTTTTCAGCAACAATTCCAGCCGGCGCTTCTTGATGCCAGTGACGCACGGATTTTCATTCTTCCAAAAATATCCATGATGAACCAAGATGGCATCAGCCTTCATGGCGACAGCGGCTTCGATCAGGGCCAGACTGGCGGTCACCCCAACAGCAATGGATTTCACCTCGGAAGCCCCTTCAACCTGCAAACCATTGGGGGCATAGTCCGCATAGGCGGACACGTCGAGCAAATCATCGAGGTAATGGCACATCACATCCAGTTCAATCATAACGCCAGCCCCCCTCCTCCATTTGCATGGATTTCATGATAGAGTATCGCCACATGAGCCCAATAAAAATCTACCCCTCTTTCCTCAAAGGCGCCATCGCCGGTTTTGCCATCGGTTTCACTGTCTATCTCGTGGTTGCCACTGACCTGTTCAAGCCCACTCACGTGGTTGAAATCAAGGAAACCAGTCAGCCCGTCACTATTAGCGGCGCGCCCCCCGAAGGCGTGGTTTCCTATGCCATGGCAGTGGATGCCGCTGCGCCCGCCGTGGTCAACATATATACCACAAAGGTCATCACCCGTCGCGCCACCCCTTTTTTCGATGATCCTTTTTTCCGCAGATTCTTCGGTACGCCGCCACAACCAAGGCGGCAACGCCAGACCAGCCTGGGATCCGGCGTGATACTCAACGAGGAAGGCTATATTCTTACCAACAACCACGTCATCGATGGTTCCGATGAAATTCTGGTAGCCCTTCATGACGAGCGAACCGTGGAGGCCTCCGTCGTCGGCACGGACCCAGAGACGGACCTTGCCGTTCTCAAGGTATCCCTGGACGATCTGCCCAGCATCGTCATGGGTGACTCCGATCAGCTGCGTGTGGGGGATGTGGTGCTGGCCATTGGCAACCCCTTTGGCGTCGGCCAGACCGTCACCCAGGGTATCGTGAGCGCCAAGGGACGCAGCCAGTTGGGTATCTCAACCTTCGAGAATTTCATCCAGACAGACGCCGCCATCAATCCCGGCAATTCCGGTGGCGCCCTCATCAATGCCTATGGCGCGCTGGTGGGCATCAATACCGCCATTTTTTCCCGCTCGGGCGGCTCGCAGGGTATCGGCTTCGCCATCCCCGTCACGCTGGTCAAGTCCATCATGAAACAGATCATCGAGCATGGCGAGGCAGTGAGAGGCTGGCTGGGCATCGAGATCCAGACGCTGACTCCCGCATTGGCAGAATCCTTTGGGCTGAAGAACATCAAGGGGATCATCATTGCGGGCATCTTGCGCAACGGCCCTGCAGATCACGCCGGGCTGCAAGCGGGTGACATCATCACCGACATCGGCGGCAAGCCGGTCTTCGATGCCAACAGCGCCTTGAACCAGATTGCCCAGGCAACACCAGGAGAAACACTGTCTTTGCATGGCATGCGCAACGGCGGTGAATTCAGCATCGACGTCACCATCGGCCGCCGCCCCGCCAGCCGCGGCCGCTGACGACAACGCTACAACCTGAACCCACGGATTCAGGTTTATTAACCCGGCAACAATATACGATATATATTGTTGCCGGGTTAATAACTCAATCAGGGTTTGTGGTCCGCCTGCTCTGCCTCATCCTCATCACCCCGTGGCGACACCATCATGCGGGCGGCAATGACGCCCAGTTCAAACAACAGCCAGATAGGCAGGGCCAGCAGCGTCTGGGAGATCATATCGGGCGGCGTGAGCAGCATGCCGATGATGAAGGCGCCGACGATGATATAGGGCCGTTTGGCAACCAGCCTGTCGGGCGTGGTCACGCCCGCCCACACCAGCAGAATAGTGGCGACAGGAACTTCGAATGCCGCTCCGAAGGCAAAAAAGAGCTTCAGCACGAAATCGAGGTACTTGCTGATATCCGTCATCACCGCGACGCCCTCCGGCGCTGTGCCAATGAGAAAACTGAACACCAGGGGAAACACCACGAAATAAGCGAAGGCCATACCCAAATAGAACAACAGCGAGCTTGAGAACAGCAGGGGCATGACGATGCGCTTCTCAGTCTGATAAAGACCCGGCGCGATGAAGGCCCACAACTGATGCAACACATAGGGGATGGCCACGAAAAAGGCGAAGACCAGGGTGAACTTGAAAGGCGCCAGGAAGGGGGATGCCACTTCCGTCGCAATCATGGAACTGCCCTCCGGCAGTTCGTTCAGCAGGGGTTTTGCCAGCGCTTCGTACAGATCGTTGGCGAAAGGCAGCAACAGCAGAAACACCGTGCCGATACCGATCAACATGCGTATCAGGCGATTCCGCAGCTCGATCAGATGAGTGATCAGCGGCTGTTCCGGCTCAGGAGGATACTTCTTTGGACGCGCCATGGGTTGGTTTTGCGGCTGTTGGTGAGGGCTCGGTCAACTGACCGTCCTGTTTTTCCGGTGACTGGGCGGCGCTGATTTCATCGAGTTTCTTACGGGTCTCACCATCAATGGGGATCCGGACGTTGGCCTGTTCGGCGATCTTGTGGAGTTCCGCGATCCGCGCCTCCTGTTCTATAAGCCGCTTCAGCTCCTCCGCTTTGCCGGCCTCTTTCTCCAACTCGCTCTTGGCATCGTTCATAAATCCACGAATCTTTCCCAGCCAGGAACCGATGGTGCGAACCAGCGAGGGGAACTCCTCCGGTCCCACGACCAGCAACGCCACCACTGCAATTACGGCAATTTCCCAGAACCCTATATCGAACATGCGCCCATCACCGCGCCGCGCCTATCAAGCCTGGTCCTTCTCTTTATCCTTGCTGGCAGCGGCCGTGGTCTCTTCCTTCGTCACCTCACCCTCGATGACGCGGCTGGCCTCGCTGTGTTCCAGTTCCTGAGGCGTCTTTTCCTGTTTGTCGTCACGATCGTCCATGGCGTCGCGGAACCCCTTGACGGCGCCCCCCATATCCTTGCCAATGCTGCGCAGCTTCTTGGTGCCGAACAGCAGCACGATAATCAACAGGATGATCAATAATTGCCAAATACTAATACCCATACTCAAATCCTCTGTAACTCATTGAATGAAGGCGCATTGTGATATATTGCCCAGAATCAGGCAACTATTCCCGCGCAGCCTTCTCCTCGATGCCCGATGTGCCAAAACGCCGCTCCAGCTCGGTCAGGACATCCGCAGGCCCCAACCCCTGGTAGCTCAACATAACCAGGGTATGGAACCAGAGATCGGCGGTTTCGTAAATGATCTGCTCTCTGTCGCCATTCTTGGCGGCGATGATGGTCTCGGCGGCTTCTTCCCCCACTTTCTTGAGGATGGTATCCAGCCCCCGATCATAGAGTGACGCCACATAGGAGCTGTCCGGCGCAGCCGAGCGCCTCGCCTCCAGCACTCGGGTCAATTGTTGCAGTATATCACTCATTTGTTTCGTATATCGGCCCTACCCACGGCTTCGTTACTGTTTCTCTTGATAAATTTCATCGGGGACACGTATTACCGGCTCCACGGTTTCCCATGTGCGATCCCGCAGCCGCCTGAAAAAACAATGGTGGCGCCCCGTGTGACAGGCGATCCCGCCCTCCTGCTCCACCAGCAGCAGGATAGCATCCCGGTCACAGTCCAGGCGGATTTCCTTCACCTGCTGACCATGCCCTGACTGCTCCCCTTTGCGCCACAGCCGCTGCCGGGATCGCGACCAGTACACGGCGTAACCCGTCTCCACCGTGAGCGCCAGGGCTTCATGATTCATCCATGCCAGCATGAGTACCCGGCCGCTGGACTGCTCCTGGGCGATGACGGGCGCCAGACCCTCGGCAGTCCACCGCACCTCGTCCAGCCAGTCTTTGCCTCTGTTCATGTCATCTATAACCTGACTTCGATCCCACGATCCGCCAAGTAGCGCTTGGCCTCGCCCACGGTATATTCGCCATAGTGAAATATACTCGCCGCCAACACCGCGTCCGCCTTGCCTTCAATAATGCCTTCCGCCAAATGCTCCAGGCAGCCCACGCCACCCGACGCGATCACTGGTATGGTAACGGCCTCGCTGACCGCACGGGTCAGGGACAGATCATAGCCATCCTTCGTGCCGTCCCTGTCCATGCTGGTAAGCAGGATCTCGCCGGCGCCGAGGCGGGCCATCCTGCATGCCCATTCCAGCACATCGATGCCCGTGGGATTGCGCCCGCCGTGGGTGTAGATCTCCCACCCGGATGTCTCACCATTCTCCACCTGTTTGGCATCGATGGCAACGACGATGCACTGGCTGCCGAAGCGCTCGGCTGCCTGGTGGACAAATTCGGGATTGTGGATGGCCGCCGTGTTGATAGCCACCTTGTCGGCTCCCGCGTTCAGCATGCGGCGAATATCTTCCTGCTCCCGTATACCGCCCCCCACTGTCAGGGGGATGAATACCTGGCTGGCCACCTCCTCCACTACATGCACCATGGTATCACGCCGCTCATGACTGGCGGTGATATCCAGAAACACCAGCTCGTCGGCCCCCTGTTCGTCATAGGCCCGCGCGATCACCACGGGGTCACCGGCATCCACGATGTCCACGAACCGGACACCTTTGACCACCCGGCCCTTGTCCACGTCCAGGCAGGGAATGATGCGCTTGGCCAATCCGGTCATGAATCGAAGCCGTCCGCCAGGCGCTGGCACTCGGCAAAATCGACGGTGCCTTCATAGAGTGAGCGCCCCAATATGGCGCCCATGATACCCTCCTCCGCGACAGCGCCCAGGGCATGGATGTCATCGATACTGGATATCCCCCCGGATGCAATGACAGGAATGGTGATGGAACGGGCCAACTTGACCGTGGAGTCGATATTGACCCCACTGAGCATACCGTCACGGTTGATATCGGTATAGATGATGGCCTCCACCCCGTCACGCTCAAAGTGCTGGGCCATATCGATGACATCATGGTGAGAAAGCTTTGACCAGCCATCGATGGCAACCTTGCCATCTCTGGCATCCAGCCCAACGATGATATGGCCGGGATAGGCAATGGCCACATCGGCCACGAAGTGGGGCTGGTTCACGGCGGCAGTGCCGATGATGACATAACGAACACCCGCATCCAGATAGGTTTCGATAGTCTCTTCGTCTCGTATCCCGCCCCCAACCTGGATCGGCAGCTCGGGGAAAGAACGCGCGATTTCCCTGATGACCCCGATATTGACCGGCCGCCCGGATACGGCGCCGTCCAGATCCACAAGATGCAGGCGCCGCGCACCCTCTTCCACCCAACGCTGCGCCATGGCAACGGGGTCATCGGAAAAAACCGTATCGTCGTCCATCCTGCCCTGACGCAGTCGCACACACTGCCCACCCTTCAGATCTATGGCCGGTATCAATAACATTTTTCAGCACCCCAATTCAGATTGTATTTGTATCTCTACCTGAACCCACGGGCTCAGGCCTCTCTTTATAATTCTTCATTAAGGAAACGCCAATACATGAATACATCGAAAAAACCCTCAAGCCGAGCCATCCCATTGGAGAAAATTGTTCAGCAGGGCAAGCCCCGTGTGCTGGCTCTTTTCTGGATGAAACTGAACGGCAAATATGTTCTCGTGCGCCAGCGCCGACGTGAACGGCACGCCGTAATCGGTGGTTCCAACTGTCACAGCCGGCGCGTCGGGACAGACGAAATAACTGTGCACGAAGTAGAAACGACTATCCTGTGGAATACCCCGCCACAAGGGATGAGGCTGCGTCTGGCGCACGTGATTCCATCCCATATGCGGAATCTTCAATCGAGCCTCACCCTGGCCGGTGCTGAAATGTCTTACCGTACCAGGAATAATCGACAAGGCAGGCGTACCATCGTTTTCCTCACTGCTGTCCAGCAAGGCCTGCATGCCCAGGCAGATACCCAGGAATGGCCGGCTGCGAACACACTCCCTGATGACGCCTACAAGCTCCAGGCGCTGGAGCTCCTGAATACAGTCACGCAAGGCCCCAACGCCAGGAAAAACGACACGGTCGGCCGCCAGGATACGGCCAGGATCATTACTCACAATAACCTTGCAGCGCTCCCCTGCGCATTCGAGCGCCCTGGATACGGAACGGATATTACCCATGCCGTAATCGATGACTGCTACTGTATTCATTGACTTGCTATTTTCCCAAAACGCAGACTCGCGCCAAAATGGTAGAGATCAAAGAGCCCCTTTGGTCGAGGGTATGACACCCGACATGCGCGCATCCCTCTCCAAGGCCGCCCGCAATGCCCTCCCGAAGGCCTTGAAGACCGTTTCGGCCACATGATGGGCATTGGCGCCCCGCAGGCCGTCGATGTGAAGAGTCACCGCTGCATGATTGACGAAACCCTGGAAGAATTCCCGAAACAGATCCACATCCATCTCGCCAATGCGCGCACGGGGAAACTCCACGTGGTATTCCAGGCCGGGACGGCCCGACAGGTCCAGGACGACCCGGGACAGGGCCTCGTCGAGGGGCACATAGGCATGACCATAGCGACTTATGCCCTGCTTGTCGCCAAGCGCCTGGGCGAAGGCCTGGCCCAGGGTGATGCCGATATCCTCCACGGTGTGGTGGGCATCGATATGCAGGTCACCCTGTGCCCGTATGGTAATATCCATCATGCCGTGACGCGCCACCTGGTCGAGCATGTGATCCAGGAAAGGCACTCCCGTATTGAAATCCGCCTTACCCGTCCCATCCAGGCTCAACCGTACTTCGATGTCCGTCTCGGCCGTTTTGCGTTGCACTGAGGCCACTCGTTCCAATTTCAATGCTCCTTTATTCATGGCCGCAGCGCAGCCATTTAGCTCAAACCTGAATCCGCGGGTTCAGGTCAAAGATTATCATGATCCCATCTCCAAGTCCTGCAGGGCCTTGTCAAGGGCCGCCAGGAAGGCGCGATTTTCCTCTCCCGTTCCGACTGTCACGCGCAGGCAATCGCGCAACAATCCATCGTCACGATGCAGATTTTTGATCAACACGCCCTGCGCGCGAATACGCTCGAACACCTCAACGGCATTTCCACCTTGCACACGAAAGAGTATGAAATTGGCATCGCTGGGAAACACCGTGACGCCCGGCAGGGCCGCCATGGCGCCGCCGAGCCATGCGCGGTCACGGCGGATGGCTTCGGCCTGCTCGTCCAGCATGGCCTGATGGCTGAGGGCAAAATCCGCGCTGAGCTGGGCAAGGATATTGATATTGTAGGGCAGACGGATCTTGTTGATCTCTTCCAGCCACAGGGCATCGCCGGCAAGAATACCCAGGCGCAGGCCGGCCAGCCCCATTTTCGACAGGGTGCGGAGAATGAACAGGTGCTCATATTGTTCCAGGCAGGGCATGAAAGTGGCCTGGGCAAAGGTATGATAGGCCTCGTCGATCACGACGATACCCGGCGCCGCCTCGATGATGGCCACCAGGTCCCGTTCATCAAACAGCCGGCCGCTGGGATTATTGGGGTAATCGATGAATACAATGGCCGGCTCATGACGGGCCATGGCCGCCAGCATGGCCTCCCTGTCGAGACTGAAATCCTGTCGCAGAGGGACGGAAACGTATTCCATGCCACTGAAAATGGTAATCATGCGGTACATGCTGAAGGCGGGGTCCGGCGCCAGTACGGTCCTGCCGGGCTGGGTCACGGCCATGGTCAGGAGCTGGATCAGTTCGTCAGAGCCGTTGCCCAGCATCACGCCCTTGTCCTGAGGCACGGCAAACAACTGGTGCAGCCGCGCGCGCAGTTCCCGTGAAGAGGGGTCGGGATAGCGGTTGAGACTGGCGTCGCGCAGCACCGCCAGCCACTCCTCCACGACTGCATCGGGCCAGGTATACGGGTTTTCCATGGCATCCAGCTTCACGAGGCCGGATGAGTCAGGAACGTGATAGGCTGTCAGGTCGAGGATCTCGGGCCGCACCCATTGCCGGATACGGCGTCGTATCTCGTCATTCCGCGGATCAGATGCGTTGTTTCCACCACCGTCGGCGGGATGTTTCAATTTTGACATGATATGCTGCTGTCGAAATCAGGAAGCTGTATGAAAACCCCGTCGTCTACATTTTCGCGTCACGGCGATACTCGGCGGAGCGGGCGTGCGCCGTGAGCCCCTCACTGCGCGCCAGCAGGGCAGCGGTATCACCCAATACCCTGGCGCCTTCGCGCGAGCACTTGATCAGACTGCTTCGTTTCTGAAAGTCATAGACCCCCAGTGGAGAGGAAAAACGCGCGGTGCGTGACGTGGGCAACACATGATTGGGGCCCGCCACATAGTCGCCCACGGCCTCCGCGGTGTAGCGCCCAAGGAAAATAGCGCCTGCATGGCGGATCTTTTTCGCCAACGACATGGGCTCGGCAACGGACAGCTCCAGGTGTTCAGGCGCAACGGCATTGGCCACCTCTGCCGCCTCCTCCAGGTCCTTGACCTCAATGAAGGCCGCACGTCGCGACATGGAGGTGCTGATGATCCCGGACCGCTCCATCTCCGGCAGAAGGCGATCGATGCTGTTTTTCACCTCAGTGATATATTCGGCATCCGGACATACCAGAATGGATTGGGCGTCCTCATCATGCTCGGCCTGGGAGAACAGGTCCATGGCGATCCAGTCCGGCGGGGTATCGCCATCACAGACCACCAGTATCTCGGAAGGCCCCGCAATCATGTCGATACCCACCGCGCCAAAGACCATGCCCTTCGCCGTCGCCACATAGATATTACCAGGCCCTACGACCTTGTCGACCGCGGGGACCGTTTCAGTGCCGTAAGCCAAAGCCGCCACGGCCTGCGCCCCGCCGATGGAGAATACCCTGTCCACGCCGGCGACAGCGGCAGCGGCCAGCACCAGCTGATTGACCATCTTGTCGGGTGTCGGCACCACCATGATCAATTCGGGCACACCCGCCACCTTGGCGGGTATGGCATTCATAATAACCGACGAGGGATAGGTCGCCTTGCCTCCCGGCACATACAGGCCTACCCGGTCCAGGGGAGTCACCTGCTGTCCAAGCATGGTGCCATCCGGCTCCGTATAGGACCAGGAGGAAGCCTTCTGGTGTTCGTGGTAACGCCTGACACGCTCGGCCGCCAGCTCCAGGGCCTGCCGCTGATCCCCTGGAATATCGGACAGAGCAGCCTGCAATCTCTCAGGCGGCAATTCCAGCTCACCGGCATCCGCAACATCGAGGCGATCGAACCGGTTGGTATATTCGATGAGCGCGGCATCGCCACGTTTTCTGACGTCATCGAGAATGCCCCGCACCGTCTGGTTGATCTGCTCGTCGGAAACGCTTTCCCAGGCCAGCAGTTCCTCCAGTTGCGCCTCGAAATCATCATCCGTGGTCTTGATATGCCTGATATCCAGCATTTTCTTACCCTCCCGCTCTTTGATTTTCGACGGCATCCGACAACAGCTCGACGAGCCGCTTGACTTTATTATGTTTCATTTTCATCGACGCCTTGTTGATGATGAGACGTGAACTGATCTCGGCGATGGTTTCCATGGGCACCAGACCATTGGCCTTCAGCGTATTGCCGGTATCCACCAGGTCCACGATACAATCGGCCAATCCCACCAGGGGCGCCAACTCCATGGACCCGTAAAGCTTGACGATCTCAACCTGGACGCCACGGGCGGCATAGTAGCGCCGCGCCGTCTCCACATATTTCGTGGCGATCCGCAGGCGGGTCCCCTGATCGACCCATCCTTTTCGCCCGGCAGTCATCAGGCGGCAGCGGGCGATGTTCAGATCCAGGGGCTCATACAGGCCGTTCCCACCATATTCCATGAGAACATCCTTGCCTGCCACACCGAGATCGGCCGCGCCGTTTTCCACGAATGTTGGCACATCCGCCGCCCGAATGACAATGACATTGACGTCCTCGCGGCTGGTTTCGAAAATCAGCTTGCGGCTCGTGAAAGGATCATCCTTGAGGGTGATGCCCGCATGGGCCAGCAATGGCAAGGTATCCTTGAGTATGCGCCCCTTGGAAAGGGCCACCGTTATGGGAGTGTTCATGTCGATCGATAGGGTACTTGTCGTAGATTGAGTCGTTTTATTAACCCGGCAACCATATATATCGTATTCAGCCATTGCGTGCCGGTTCGCTGCAAGGCGGCGAAAGGCCGCTGTAGTCATTCTACAGCAAATTTCGCCAACGCAGTCAGCGGGCCGGCACGCAATGGCCTGTCCTTTCATTTCAATCTGTTAGGGACTTCAGGTCTGCCCTGGCACGGCGTTGCGGCGCTTGCCAATGGAATGACCATTGCCTGCGCGCCGCGCCTTGTTCCAGCACAGGCCTGAAGTCCTGAATACGATATATATGGTTGCCGGGTTAATATCAGACAACATCCTGAATCCGCGGGTTCAGGAATATGATTATCAGCAACGCATTGCCGGGTAACTGCCGGATCAGGCGCTCACCCGGCGTATCGCAGCCCCCAGTTGAGACAGCTTCTCTTCGATGCAATCGTATCCGCGATCCAGGTGATAGATGCGGTCGATAACCGTATCCCCTTCAGCCACCAGGCCGGCCAGCACCAGACTCGCCGAGGCGCGCAGGTCCGTCGCCATGACCGGGGCCCCAAACAACCGCTCCACGCCAGTACAGATCACGGTATTCCCTTCAAGCTTAAGATCTGCGCCCATGCGTTGCAACTCAGGCACGTGCATGAAACGGTTCTCAAATATGGTCTCTGTAATCGTGCTTGATCCGGACGCGACCACGTTCAGGGCCGTAAACTGCGCCTGCATGTCGGTAGGAAATGCAGGGTAAGGCGCCGTATGGATATCGACGGCCATGGGCCGCCTGCCCTCCATATCCAATTTGATCCAATCATCACCCGTACTCACCGCGGCGCCAGCCTCGCGCAATTTGGCCAGCACGGCATCCAGAGTCGCCGGTCGCGCATTATTGACCCTGATATTCCCCCCCGTAATGGCCGCCGCCACGAGAAAGGTGCCCGTTTCAATACGATCGGGCATGATATTATACGTCGAACCTGCGAGATGATCGACACCCTCGATGGTAATGGTGTCGCTTCCCGCGCCATCGATACGCGCGCCCATGCTGACAAGAAAGTCGGCCAGATCCACAACTTCGGGTTCGCGCGCCGCATTCTCGATCACCGTGGTCCCCTTGGCCAGGCAGGCCGCCATCATGATGTTTTCCGTGCCCGTTACAGTGACCATGTCCATGAACAGGCGGGCGCCATGCAGGGAATTGGCGTGCGCCCTGATATAGCCCTCCGTGACCTCTATGGTTGCCCCCATGGCTTCCAGGGCGTTGATGTGCAAATCGACTGGTCGCGCGCCGATAGCACAACCGCCAGGCAAGGAGACATCGGCGCGGCCAAAACGCGCCAGCAACGGCCCCAGCACCAGGATGGACGCCCGCATGGTCTTGACCAGTTCATAGGGGGCATGAAGGGTGTGCACATTGGAGGCATCGATCTCGATATCCATATTCTCATGCACGGTCAGGCCAACGCCCATCTGCCCTATCAGTTCCATGGTGGTCGTGATATCACGCAGATGGGGCATATTCTTCAGAATGACAGGGGTCTCTGCCAACAATGCGGCCGCCATGATGGGCAGCGCGGCATTCTTGGCCGCAGAGGCGCGGATGGTCCCGCCAAGGGAGGCGCCACCCGTTAAAACCAGTTTATCCATTCATGTTCACGTAACGCGCAAGCGGCGCGCCCGTTCCCATTGCTGAGGGGTATAGGCGCGTATCGACAGGGCGTGTATGTCAGATTGCATGCGATCACCCAATGTGGCATAGACCATGCGATGCTGCTCCAGCATGCTCTTGCCCTCAAACAAAGGACTTATGACTGTCGCCTCAAAATGCGTACCATCGCCTGTAACGGTCACTTCACTGCCGCTCAAACCTGACTCTATCAGCCTCTCAATATCTTCACATTGCATAGTAAGTCCACACGATTAATTTGTGTTCTAAAAAATCTGGAGCGCTCATTGTAACAAGAAACCATTATCAACCCGGCAACAATATATATTGTGGAAGGCCTGATTAATTCAAAAATTGTCATTCCAGCTTGCGCCGGGATGACGGATTAATCAGAGCTTCCTTGTATTCAGGGCTTCAGGCATACGCCAGACCAACAGATCTCTCAGCTTCCGGGGATACGCAACTTGCGGTGGCTGATGGAAGGAAATCCGCGCCGGACACCACTCAAATGCTCCAGGTCGATGTCAGCACAGACAACGCCCGCGCCAGTGGGCATTCTGTCCAGAACCACACCCCAGGGATCGACAATCATACTGTCGCCGAAAGTTTCCCTGCCATTGATATGATACCCGCCCTGTGCCGGCGCTATTACGTAACAGAGATTCTCGATGGCCCGCACACGCACCAGCGACTCCCAGTGCGCCTTTCCCGTATACGCGGTAAAAGCGGAAGGAATTGCAAATATCTCTGCGCCCTTGTCCAGCATACAGCGAAACAACTCTGGAAAACGCAAGTCATAGCATACAGCCAGGCCGATCTTACCAAAGGGGGTATCGACCACCACCACATCCTTACCCGGCAATATGGTCAGTGACTCCGTGTAGCTCTCCATATTGGCTTCGATATATACATCGAACAGGTGCATCTTGTCGTAACGCGCCACGCACTCACCGCTGTCGTCGTACAACATACAAGCCGCAAATACTTTGCCTGGATCGCCAGACCTCAGGGGTATGGTGCCAGCCACAATCCACACACCATGGAGCGCGGCTTGTCGCGCAATAAATTCCTGGATGGGTCCCACACCACTCTGCTCGCATGACCTAACCTTGTCTTCTTCGTCCAATCCCATAATGGCGAAATTTTCCGGCATCACGACCAGATCAGCACCTTTCTCCACAGCGAGGCCGATCAGCCTCTCGGCTTCAATCAGGTTGGCGCCAATATTGGGACCAGATGCCATTTGTATTGCTGCAACGCGACTCATTGCATACCTCTCATTTCACTTCAAGCCCTGGTAAAACCTGAATCCGTGGATTCAGATAAAACTCATGCAGACCATAGCATATTCGCGGTTTCGAGTTAAAGATCCCTGTCTTCTATTATTTCTTGGACATCCTGTAAACAGCATCCCATCGCTCGAGAAAAAATGATGATGTGCTTATTGAAGCGGGGTAATCACTGGATCGTCCCATGAGCCGGTCACGGAATATTTGACGCGCGTCGCTTTCTCGATTTCAGGCTTGAACAACTGTTCAGCAAGCAGAATTGCCGCCCCCACGCCAACCCCGCCAACCACGGCGCCGGCAACGGGCAGCCCGGATGAGACCTCTGGCATTACCGTCACAACCTGATCATAGCTGCGTTCCACCAGGTTGATTTTTCCTTCGATCTCGATTTTGGCGGCAGGCCCCTTTATTTTCAGGTCGCGGGTGCTTGCAATACCCTTGGAAAAAACAAAATCTCCCTTAATATGGTCGAACGCGAATCCTTTATTGAATATATCGCTGAAATCCAGGGACAGGCGCCGCGGTAATGCACGGAGATTGACCAGGCCAAAGACCCGTCCCGCACCAGGCTCGATATCCACCAGGCGGCCATTCTCGATACGCAGCGACATTGTGCCCGCAGCCTTTTCCCTGGAAAATGACATGGGAGACCCTTCCCAGCGCGCAGAAATCTCAATATGACCCACGCCCTCATTGATGCTCTCGACAAAGCCCAGTTGGGCCAGCGCCTTGCCCAGATTGTCACTGTCGAGGACAACGTTGAAGTCCGACCATTGCCCGCCACGCCCGTTTGACAACCAATCGCCGGTTGCTGCAATCTCCATTGCCTCGGACGCCAAGCTGAGCTTTCCAATATGTACGCCTTTGGAACGCCGCTGCGTACGCAGTTCCAAGGCACCCAACTGGATATCATGTAGGGTAAGGAGCCTGCTATTGACTTGCAATTCAGGCAAATCGCGCGGATCCATATCATCCCCTCCACCGCCTTCGGACTCCCGGATATGCAGATATTCCAGATCCATGGCCAGCGCCCTGCCTTCCTTGCGGGGATATTCAATATCCCCCTTTAATTCTTCACTGATGGCGCTAATATCCCAGTAATCAGGCCGCCACAAGGCGCGCACCTCTGTGTCATGAAAAACATGCCCAAAAATCTCGAGCTGCCCCACTTCAACAGAAATACTTCTGATCAAGGACTGCCGATTATCCAGCAAGTCCTGTTCACTATCTTCCATGTAAGGCAACCATTTACTGAAAGAAAAGAAAGGCATGCTGCCTGACAGGCGCAAGCCGTAATGATCGGGCAGGCGCGCCATCTCATCACCGAAAACGATCTCACCTCGTTCCAAGCTCATCTTCTCGTCTACGTCAAGAATGCCATGCAGCACTTCTCCCAGACGAAAAGTCAAAGGGGCATCACGGGAGCGCGGCAGAGGGATATTCAGACTGAGGTCAAGCGTATCGTCAGAGGCTTTTTCCAAAGGAAAGGGCAAATTGATGGCGACCCCCTTGAGGTCAGACCGGATCTGAAGACTGGCATTTATCATCCCTGTGGGATCCACGGGCGGAATGGTAATGGCGGCATTCCATAAGGCCTCGCCTTCGAGGTTGGCAAATAGAGGGGCCGCCAGCAACTCCGCAATTTTTTCCGCCCCTGCCGTACCCACTGAATAGATATGAGTGACGAGCTGCCCTGCTTCCTGCGCTGTCTGGATATTGATATCCGCTTTCATCCCCAACACCGTGGCTTCGATATCATGGGCATAGAGCCCCTCATGAGTGAACCCAAGCTCTCCTGCGAGATTCTCGAATGATAGTCCATCACGGCTTAGGGTGAGTTTGTTTTCCATCAGTTTCAGGTGGCCATCGATTTCAGGAAAGGTCCCTGGCGCCAGTTTCTTCTTCAGCAGCATACTTATATTGGCTTGGCCCGTAGCAATGGACTCGTTGAAATAAGGACCAAATTTCTTATTGAGGGGGCTGTCGAGAATATAGCGCAAGATATCGGACGCCGGCCCCTCAGCCTCGCCCTCGACAACCAGTAAGGCCGGGTTGGCAGCCAGATCATCGATGGAGGCCCTGGCGCCTTTCAGGCTCGACGACAGACTCTTGCCCTCTGTAATATTGATCGCCATGCTCTTGTTATTGAATACGACTTCGGCCTCGACCTCCTCGATGCGCGGCCATCCTGGTGCATAGTCGAGAATGCCGTCTTCCACATTGAAACGCACCTCGAACACCCCTTCATCGCCCGCGAAGGGGAAAGCGCGGAGCGGCCCATAGAGCATGACTTCACCATAGGGGACATGGCCGGCCGGGAAAGCACGATCAAGCCATGCCACCAATCCCGGCCTCATGACGCCGGCTGGCAGGTAGCGTGATACCACGCTGATGTCGGGCACCGTAAAACCAATCAGGAGGTCCATCCATGGTGACTGCGCCTCATCCATGGACCACTCGCCCCTCCCCGAGGCGCGCAGCTGGATATCCTTATTCTGGATGCGAAAATCCTTTGTACTGATGAACCAGCCCTGCCCCCCACTTTTTTCCCATTCAATGCCTCCATCGACATGTCCCAGAATCAGAGGTGCACGGAGAACATCCTTGTATGCCACGCGTATAGCTGCCGAGCTGAGCTGAAGAAATCCGGTACGTTCATTGGCCATGAATCTCCCATCGACACCGGAAATCATGGGAACCCTGCTATCACCTTCTATTTCCAGGTCCTGGAACGAGGCTGAAATATCGAACCGGCTCTTCCCCGAAAAATTGCCGGAAACGCTATACAAGCGCCCGGCAGGCCTCAACCTGTCTATCAGGACGGATGCAGAACCCGGTATGATTCCGAGAAAATTGAAAAAATCCGTTGCATCCTTGGCATCCAGATATGATAAACGCGCGGCCACTTCCGGCGCGCCTTGATCCCCCCCGGACAGGAAGAATTGTATCTCTGAAGATGGCCAGTGCCGGCCGCCACGCTCGAGAACAAAATCCTTCAGCGCCAGCCCCCATCCCTGACGCTGCCGCTGCCAGAGAAAGTCCCCTCTGGCCAACGTGAAATCAAACTGACGCGCCTGCTTCCTGGAACCGGAAATGTCATCCATCACCTTTGTGAGCAGGGGATTCTCAATTTCCGCGCGCCCGGAAACGGAATGTAGAACACCATCTCGCCATGTTGCCCATACCTTTGCCGTTACAATACCACGCTCGGCGCGCAAACCTGGGATCAGCAACCCTACAGGCAACTGCCCGACTCTAATAGCTTTTGCCTCGATATAGGCCTTGCCGCCCCAGGCCTGGGACCCCAGGATATCCCCCCGCATATCAATGGCGAAAGTGATGCGTTGATCCTCGAAATCCGGTAACAGGGCGCTACCTTCCAACTGATGGCGATTGCGATCATTGCGCAGTTCGATGCTGAGTTCACGGATGGTACGGGCGACACCACCGCGCATCTTGTCCTGCCACTTGATCTGATTGGCGGTAATGGCGATGTGATCGCGGCTCAACAACCAGGCAGCGAACAGCTGCCCCCCACGACCCGATGCCCCCTGAGGCGTTGCTCCCAGCCCCTGGACTAAAATATTGCCACTCTCATCGCGCGTGACTGTCAAGCCGACGCCATCCAGTATCACACTGTTGATCTGCAAAGATCCTGTCAATATGGTTTCCAGGATGTCGATGCCGACCACGATGCTGTTCAGCACGAGCAGCGGCGCCCCGCCTTCCTTGTCCAGCAAGGCCAATCCGACCAGCCTGATGCGCGGCCCCATACCATGCCATTCCGCGACAATAGCCGTCACATCAAGCGGTTGGTCCAACTGTTCTGAAAAAAACGTGATGAGCTCATCACGATACTCATCCATGAATGGAAGTGAGAAGCGGGCAAAAGAAATAGCTATTGCCAGTACGATGGTCAGTACAGCAATAAACATCCAGAGCCTGTAGCCGATCTTTCTTATCATGGAGTGAAAATATACTATTAAGGGATTTCAGGGAGGCTCTATCCGCCCAGTCTTGATTTCAGACATTCTCAGAATACAGCTCGCAAGTGAACAAGGCCGGCGTCAAGCAGCCGTCACATCATAACGACATCGAACTGTTCCTGGGTGTAGTGCGTCTCTACCTGCAATTTCACCGGCTTCCCAATAAACTCCTCCAATTCTGCAACACTGGTGGATTCCTCGTCGAGCAACATATCGACGACCTCCTGGGAGGCCAGCACCAGGAACTGTTGAGCCTCGAACTGGCGCGCCTCGCGCATGATTTCACGGAAGATCTCGTAACAAGCAGTCTCCCTGGTCTTGATGGACCCCCTCCCAGCGCAAGTCGGGCAGGGCTCGCATAAAATATGCTCAAGACTCTCGCGGGTGCGCTCCCGCGTCATCTCCACCAGTCCCAAAGGGGAGACCTCACAGATATAGTGCTTGGCGCGATCGGCCTCCAGGCTCTTTTCCAGGGCGCGCAATACCTGGCGCTTGTGTTCTTCATCCATCATGTCGATGAAATCGAGAATAATAATGCCGCCGAGGTTACGCAGGCGCAATTGCCGGGCGATAGCCTGGGCCGCTTCGAGATTGGTCTTGAAAATAGTCTCTTCAAGATTGCGATGCCCGACAAAGGCCCCCGTATTGACATCGATCGTCGTCATGGCCTCGGTCTGATCGATGTATAGATAACCACCGGATTTCAACTGCACCTTGTGCTCCAGGGCCTTCTGAATCTCATCCTCCACGGCGTTCAAATCAAAGATTGGGCGTTCGCCAGGATAATGCTCGATGCGGCAGACGAGATCAGGTATGAACTTGGCGGCAAAATCCACTACGGACTGATAGGTCTCCCGCGAATCGATGCGCACCTTGTCAATGTCCTCGCAAGGGAGGTCACGGAGAATACGCTGCGCCAGGGGCAGGGCGGAATAGACCAGCCGGCCGGACCCGCCATCTTCAATGGTTTCCTGCGTCGAAGCCCATAGTTTGCGCAGGAAATCCATATCATCCAGGATTTCACCGCTTCCCACACCTTCGGCGGCAGTACGTATGATGAAGCCATCGCCGTCGTCGCAACCGCGCCCTTCCTCGATAAGACCGCGCAGGCGCTCCCGCTCATCCGGGTCCTCTATTTTCTGGGATACGCCGATGTTCCCCACGCCCGGCATCAACACCAGATAACGGGACGGTATGGTGACATGTGTCGTCAGACGCGCCCCCTTGCTGCCCAGAGGATCCTTGATCACCTGGACGAGCAACTCCTGCCCTTCCTGAAGCAAATCCGAGATGGTTATTTCGCTCTTCCCCTCATTGACGCTGTCGGCCTCGCTCTCCGGCACCAGGATATCGGCCACGTGCAGGAAAGCGGTCCTTTCCAAACCAACGTCGATGAAAGCCGCCTGCATGCCTGGCAAGACGCGGCATACGGTTCCCTTGTAGATATTGCCGACGAGGCCGCGCTTCTTGGCCCGCTCGATGTGGACCTCCTGCAGCAAGCCGTTTTCAACGATGGCAACCCGCGTTTCGCGGGGCGTTACATTGACTAAAATCTCATCACTCACAGATCTTTTCCGCTCTTGTTTCTACGCCCGTTTTTTATCGGCGCCCCCTGGGCTCAGGTATAAGACAGCCCTTCCATGACCTTGACACCACATGTCTCCAGCAACTCCGCCGTCTCGAACAGCGGCAACCCCATGACGCCCGAATAGCTTCCCTCGATGTGGCGCACGAAGATCGCGCCCACCCCCTGAATGGCATACCCCCCGGCCTTGCCGCGGGGCTCGCCGCTGAGCCAATAGGCCCGACGTTCTTTTACGGAAATGTTGCGAAACACCACTGAAGTGGCGCTCAGCCGTATCAGTTCCTTGTCTGCGACCAGCGCCACTGCAGTATAGACGCGATGGCGTTTGCCGGAAAGCTTCCCCAGCATGCCCATCCCCTCATCTTCGCTCAAAGGCTTGGTGAGTATCTCACCGCTGATCTCCACAACCGTATCCGCGCCCAGCACGGGCAATCTGACGTCGGCTGGTAACATGCCTTGCACTGTTTTCGCCTTGACCAGAGCGAGCCGCCGGGCATACGCCTGTGCCGTCTCGCCATCTTCGGCTGTCTCATCGATATCTGCGTGTATAGCGCGGTATGAAACGCCGATCTGCTCCAGCAGCGCACGACGCCTGGGCGACGCCGAGGCAAGGATGATTTTAGGGCTAGTCACGGTGATAGGGGTGATTGGCATTGAGGCTCCAGGCGCGATAGAGCTGTTCAATCACCACGATACGCACCAAGGCATGGGGCAATGTCAGACGGGAAAGAGACCAGATGTGATGGGCCCCTTCCCGGCAGGCCGGCGCCAGGCCATCCGGCCCGCCGATCAGCAGCGCAACATCCTGCCCTTCGCGCATCCAGCCTGTCATCTCGGATGCAAGCTGGCGGGTATCCCACTCCCGGCCCCTCTCATCCAGGGCAATGATCCACGCGCCGCGTGGCACCGCGCCCAGCATGCGCTCTCCTTCCGCTGCCACGACAGGCGTGACACTGGCGTTCTTGTGACGCCGCCCGGCCGGAATCTCCGTCAGATGTATGGCGCACTCCCGGGGCATGCGCCGCGCATACTCCCGCCAGGCTTCAGCGACCCAGGACGGCGGCTTTTGCCCCACCGCAATGAGATGTATGCGCATGGGGATCAGGCAGGCGGCGAGGCCTGTTCGCTGCCCGGCGCCGCATCCACACGCCAGAATTTTTCCAGCTGATAGAATTCACGCACCTCGGGCAACATGACATGCACCACCACGTCACCCACATCGACCAGGCACCATTGGGCATCCTTCTCACCCTCGATACCCAGGGGCCTGACACCATGATCCTTGACCTTTTCGACAACGTTGTTGAGAAGAGACTTGACGTGACGGCTGGAGTTCCCACTGGCCACGATCATATAATCGGTAATGCTGGTCATGCTCCTGACATCCAGCACGGTGATATCGACGGCCTTGAGATCCTCCAGGGCATCGACGGCAACGTTTTTCAATTCTTCGGCTTCCATATGTTCCTGTCCGGATTTAGAGATACAATGATTTTTTCCGCATATAGGACCACACGCTGTCCGGCATGAGATAGCGGGGGCTCTCGCCCTTGGCCGCCAAGGTGCGTATGCGGGTGGCGGAAATCGCCAACTGGGTCACCGGCCACATCAATATCCCACCTGCGGGGCGCTGTTGCAAAACCAGGGGATCGGTTTCACGGCGGGCCTCCAACAAGCCGGCAACATCGGGTGAAGGCGGCCCATCCACATCCGGCCGGCATGCCACGACGATATGGGCAAGATCGGTCAATTGGCGCCAGCGATGCCAGGTATCCAGCTTGTTGAAGGCATCCTCACCCAAGATCAGACACAGCGGAAGATCGCCATAAGCCTCCCTGAGAGAACTCAAGGTATCTACCATATAAGACAGCCCGGGGCGCTCGAGTTCCCTCTTGTCGACGACGAAACCCGGCTGTCCGCCGATGGCAAGCTCCAGCATGGCCAGCCGTTCCCGCGCGGACGCCACCGGCCCGCCACGGTGGGGTGGAACATGACAGGGAATAAAGCGCACCTCCCGCAGGGGCAGCTCCTGCAGGAGTTCCAGTGCAATACGCAGGTGTCCATTGTGAACAGGATCGAACGTGCCGCCGAGAATACCAATCATGAGAGAAAACAGAGTAAAGATAAAAGGGCAAAGATAAAAGTTACGAGATAATAATATCTTTGACAGCAGTAGTTGAGAGCGCTATTCGGGCTTATGTTCAAATACCCACTCAACTTGCCGTAGGGTGTTTTAACTTTTATCTTTGCCCTTTTATCCTTGCCCTGCATTATATTCTGATATGCCCGTCACCGACGACGATGTATTTCTGCGAGGTCAGCCCCTCCAGCCCCACAGGCCCCCGGGCATGGAGCTTGTCCGTGCTGATACCGATTTCGGCGCCCAGGCCATATTCGAAGCCATCGGCGAAGCGTGTGGAGGCATTGACCATGACGGAACTTGAATCCACCTCGTGGAGAAAACGCTGAGCCCTGGTGAAGGACTCAGTAACGATGGCATCCGTATGGGACGAGCCGTAGGCGCGGATGTGCGCAATGGCCTCATCAAGGCCACCCACCACGCGGATGGACAGGATGGGCGCCAGGTACTCCGTCTGCCAGTCTTCCTCGCTGGCGACCGTAATGCCCGGCAGGATGTCCCGGGTTTCCTGGCAGCCTCTCAACTCGACGCCGGCCTCCTGGTACTTGGCGCCCAGGGCCGGGAGGATTTCATCGGCGATATCCCGCGCGACCAGCAGTGTCTCCATGGTATTGCACGTGCCGTAACGCTGGGTCTTGGCGTTGAAGGCCACCGCCAGCGCCTTGTCATGGTCGGCCTCGCCGTCGATGAAGACATGGCAGACGCCATGGAGATGCTTGATGACCGGCACGAGGGACTCGCGGGAAACACGTTCGATCAGCCCCTGCCCGCCACGGGGAACGATGATGTCCACGTATTCCTTCATGCGCAGCAGTTCTCCCACCGCGGCGCGGTCGGTGGTCGCCACCACCTGCACGGCATTGGCGGGAAGATCGTTCTCGGCCAGGGCCTCGCGGATGCAGGTCGCGATGGCCTGATTGGAATAGATGGCCTCGGAACCGCCGCGCAGGATGGCGGCATTGCCCGATTTCAGACACAATCCCGCCGCATCGGCCGTCACATTGGGGCGCGACTCATAGATGATGCCGACAACGCCCAGGGGCACGCGCATACGTCCCACCTGTATGCCCGAAGGCCGGTAGGCCATGTCACTGATCTCTCCCACGGGGTCCGGCAGCTTGGCGATTTCACGCAAGCCCTCGGCCATGGCAATGATGCGCGCATCCGTCAGGGCCAGGCGGTCCAGCAAGGCTTCATCAAGACCGCGCGCCTGCCCCGCTTCCAGGTCCCGCGCGTTGGCCTTGCGCAAATCGGCCCGGGTCCGCTCCAGGGAATCGGCCATGGCGGCCAGGACGTTGTTCTTGGCCGCAGTCGGCGCACGCGCCATTTCCACCGCCGCGGCCCGCGCCTGGCGCCCCATTTCTGTCATGTATGCCTTGATATCCTCTGCCATCCTGATTACCGCATCGGGCGCCGCAAGGGCTCGCCGCCCCACACACCCACATAGTTAATTGATTTCATTAAATAAAAACCCTATCTCCGCCTCGACTGGAGGCAAGATCGGAAAAATAGACACCCAATTATACATTGAATGGACTATTTTACAGGGAAATTGGGGCATTCACTTCCCGGGCTTCGCCCGCTTCGTGATGAATTGATGTGATCAGACAGTTTCCGTCATTTTTCGCCCTGCCATGCTCAGGGCCAATTGCAACAGTTCGTCCCAGCAGCTGCCTGCCTCCAGGCCCTTGATGCAGCGGTCGATCTTTGCCGAAGCGCGGATCATGGCCAGCCAGTCCCGGCGCTGGCTGCGCTGCAAGGCGCGGGTAAAAAGGGGTTTACGCTTTTCCCACACCCGGTAACGGGCCAGCACCTGTCCCAGGGCGGCCCCCTGTTCCACCTCGCCACACATGCTTGCCAACTGGCGGATTTCCCGCGCCATGGCCCACAGCACCAGAGTGGGCTCCACGCCTTCGGCGCGCAGACCATCCAGCATACGCACGACACGGCCTTCCTCGCCCGCCAGGGCGCAATCGACCAGCCCGAAGATATCGTACCGCGCGCTGTCCGTCACCGCGGCCAGCACCTCGTCCACGGATACGGCGCCTTCGCCCCGGAGCATTCGCAGCTTCTCGATCTCCTGGGCCGCGGCCAGGAGATTCCCCTCCACGCGCTCGGCCAGAACCATGGCGGCCTCGCGACTCGGCTGCAGGCCGGCCTGACGCATGCGCCCCGTGATCCAGTCCGGCAGTTGCCGCAAGGACAGGGGCCACACCTGCACGATGACGCCGACCCCCTCCAGGGCCTTGAACCAACGGGTACGCTGGCTGGCGGCATCGAGTTTGCCGCAGATCACCAAAAGGATATTGTCACCACCGCCATCGGCTGCATAGGCCTGCAAGGCCTTGCCACCCGCGTCACCGGGCTTTCCCGTAGGTAAACGCAATTCCAGCAACCGCCGCTGCGAAAACAGGGACAGGCCACAGGCCTCCCGCAGCAGGCTGTTCCAATCGAAACCGCCATCGGCATGCATCACCAGCCGTTCCTCGCAGCCCGCCGCCCGCGCATGCCTGCGCACCAGGTCACAGGCTTCCTGCACCAGCAGGGGCTCATCTCCAGAAATACAATACACAGGCGCCAACCCCTGCTGGAGATGCCTGTCCAGCTGGAGGGCCCCCAGCTTCACTGGCCGGCTTCTCCACGCATGTCACTGAATTTCTGCAGGCGCCGCGCGAGGTCGCGCACAGCCGAGCGGCGCATGTCATTAAAGAGCTGCTCGGATTCCGACACGATGGAATTGACCTGGGTCTCATCGAACTGAATGGCCAGAACCTGCCTGATGACCTGCTCGTTCACCAAGACCTTGCCTTTTGGGTCCGTGACGCCATAAATGAAAGAGTAGATGAGCTCATACTCCTCCGCCCTGCCCGACGCATTGACGGACAACACCCGGCGCTCCTTTTTCTCAGGAGACAAGTTGATCACCAGAACGGCCTGGGAGACATCATCCACCACCGGCGTCTTCATATCCCGCAGTATCTGGCGCACCTGGTTATTCAGGGCGCTGCTCTCATCGCCTCTCACCAGGGTTGGCGGCAGAGAAGACAGCGGCCCCGCCGAACCCTTCAGGCGATAACCACAGGCCTGCAGCATCACGCCCAGAATGAGCGCCCACAGTATCAGTCTCAGTACATACGCATATCGTCTCGTGGCCATACGGTTATCCTGCGACGATGTTGACCAGGCGCCCGGGCACGACGATCACTTTTCTGACCGCCTTGTCCATTACATGGCGTTGCACATTGGCATCTGCCAGCGCCATCTTCTCGATTGCTTCGCGTGGGGCGTCGGCAGGAATCTCAATTCTGCCCCGCAGCTTGCCATTGACCTGCACCACCAGTTCCACGCTGTCCCGCATCAGCGCCTGCTCGTCTGGCATGGGCCAGCCAGCGCTTATGATGTCCTCTCCATAATCAAGTTCCCGCCACAGGACATGGGTGACATGAGGCGCCACGGGCGCCAGCAGACGCAACAATATGCCGAGACCCTCGGAAATCACTGGCATGGCCTCTCTCGCGGGAATCTTCTCCAGCACATTGAGAATCTTCATGCCGGCCGAGACCACGGTATTGAACTGTAGTTTTTCATAATCGTGGTTGGCCTGCTTCAGGGTGGCATGGATGTCACGACGCCAGGCCTTGTGTCGGTCCGGAAGCCGCCCATGCGCCACGCCGTCACCGGCGGCATGGTGCTGCCGCAATGCGGCCTCATGCTCGCGGGTGAAGGACCATATACGGCGGATGAAGCGATGAGCGCCTTCCACTCCACTGTCAGACCACTCCAGGGACTGCTCTGGAGGCGCTGCAAACATGGTAAAGAGTCGCACCGTATCGGCGCCATAGCGGTCGATGAGGGCCTGGGGATCCACTGTATTACCCTTGGATTTGGACATCTTGGCGCCGTCCTTGAGCACCATGCCCTGGGTAAGGAGACGGGTAAAAGGCTCATCGCTGTCCACCAGGCCGGCATCGCGCATCAGCTTGTGATAGAAGCGGGCATAGAGCAGATGGAGAATGGCGTGTTCGATACCACCAATGTAATAATCCACCGGCAGCCAGTATCTGGCGCGCCCATCCACCATCATCTCGTCGTTGTCGGCGCAGGTATAACGGGCGTAATACCATGAAGACTCCATGAAGGTATCGAAGGTATCGGTTTCGCGTTCGGCAGCCGCCCCGCAACGCGGGCAGGTGGCGCAGAAAAATTCGTCCAGTGACTTCAGGGGTGAACCACCGCCATCGATGTGCACTGCTTCGGGAAGCACCACCGGCAGGTCCTCGTCGGGCACGGGAACGGCGCCACAAGCCTGGCAGTTAATGATGGGAATGGGCGCCCCCCAGTAGCGTTGCCGCGAGACGCCCCAATCGCGCAGGCGGTAATTGATGCGGCGGCGTCCTCTGCCCTTGTCTTCCAGAAAATCCGCGATGGCCTCGCAAGCCCGGGCCGAGGTGAGGCCATCGAAATCACCGGAGTTTCTCAGCACCCCTTGTTCCGTATATGCCTCACTGGCGATATCCACCTTGCCGCCATCGGCGGGAAATACCACCTGACGGATGGGCAGCCGATAACGGCAGGCGAAATCGTGATCGCGCTGATCGTGTGCGGGCACGGCCATTACCGCGCCGGTGCCATAGCCCATGAGGACGAAATTCGCCACCCATACGGGAATCTCTTCGCCGGACACGGGATGATGCACCGTCAAGCCTGTCGCCATGCCCTTTTTCTCCATGGACTCCAGTTCGGCCTCCGAGGTCGTGACATGACGGCACTCTTCGATGAAGGCGGCCAGAGCGGGGTCGTTCCGCGCAGCCTGCAGGGCAAGAGGATGTTCCGCGGCCACGGCCACGTAGGTAACCCCCATGAGGGTGTCGGGGCGCGTGGTGAAGACCGTCAGACCTTCATCCTCACCGGGAATGGTGAAAGTCAGCTCCACACCTGAGGAACGGCCGATCCAGTTGCGCTGCATGGTGCGTACTTGTTCAGGCCAGCCATCCATCTTGTCCAAATCCGCCAGCAGCTCCTCGGCGTAGGCGGTGATCTTCATGAACCACTGGGGGATTTCCCTGCGTTCCACCAGGCTGTCGCAACGCCAACAACGGTCGTTGATGACCTGTTCGTTGGCCAGCACGGTCTTGTCGTGGGGACACCAGTTGACGGGCGCTGTCTTCTTGTACACCAGACCTTTCTCGAACAGGCGGGTAAACATCCATTGCTCCCAGCGGTAGTAAGCAGGATCGCAGGTCGCCAACTCGCGAGACCAGTCATAGGCAAATCCCAGACGCTTGAGCTGGGTGCGCATATAGTCGATGTTTCTGTAGGTCCATTCCTCCGGCGGCACCTTGTGCCGCATGGCGGCATTCTCCGCCGGGAGGCCGAAGGCATCCCATCCCATGGGCTGCAGGACGTTCTTGCCCTGCATGCGCTGATAGCGGGCGATGACATCACCGATGGTGTAGTTGCGTACATGCCCCATGTGGAGCTGCCCGCTGGGATAGGGAAACATGGACAGACAATAATATTTCTCACCCGAGGCATCTTCACGGGCCCTGAAGGTCTCCTTGTCCTCCCACTCCTGCTGAACTGCCGTTTCAATGGACTGCGGGCAGTAGGTCGCCCGTGTATCTTGCTCACTCATAATCTGTTTTCAATCTTTGCTGCCCATATTGAAATTTACTGGCGCGTAGTCCCCCGCTTTTCCGCCCGGCCGCGCCCCAGGAACACGCCCGCCAGTATCATAGCACTCAACAGCGCAACGGGGATATTGCCGAGGTGTACATAGGGCGTGGCGCCATTCATGGGCTCGATACTGGCGGTAAGAACGGTCTCCTTGAACTGGGGCGCCACGGCCGCGAGCTTACCGCGCGGATCGATGACGGCAGTGATCCCGGTGTTGGTGGCCCGCAGCAGATAGCGCCCGCTCTCCAGGGCGCGCATGCGGGCGATTTCCAGGTGCTGGGGAGGCGCGATGGAGCCACCGAACCAGGCGTCGTTGCTGACATTGACCAGCACCGTGGCCTCGGGGAGCGCGCGGATCACCTCTTCACCGAAGGCGTCCTCGTAACAAATGGAAACGCCTATCTTCTGGCCCGCCAGGACGAGAGGCGGCTGGTCCGCTCCACCCGCCGAGAAATCCGACATGGGCACCTGCATGAAATCGACGAAAACCTGCAGCAGGCCGGAGAGGGGAAGGTACTCGGTGAAGGGCACCAGGTGATTTTTGTGATACATCCCCGGCTCCCCCCCCACGCTCACCATGGTATTGAAATACTGCTGTGAATTCTCTTCCTGGTAGACCAGGCCCACCAGCATCTCTGTGCCATGCTCCCTGGCCAAGGCCTCCAGGCCTTCAAGATAGGGCTGCGCCTGTCCGTAGAACAGTGGTATAGCGGTTTCGGGCCAGATGATCAGGTCACTGTCCCAATGGGTGCTGCTGAGGCGGGTATAGAGCTCGATGGTTGGCTCCCGCATGGAGGGCCGCCATTTGATTTCCTGGGGGATGTTGCCCTGCACCAGGCTGACGGTGAGGGGCTTGTCCTGCGCCTCGGTCCAGTGAACCTGCCCCAGCAAGGCAGCCGCCAGCCATAAACCGATGCCTGCAGTGAGATACCCCCCACGGATTCTCCTGTCTCCATTGATGAAGGCAGCCACCAGCAGGGCAGCGGTCAGCGCGACAAAATAGGAAACCCCGTACACACCCAATATGGGGGCGAGGGCCCCGAGGGGCGCGTCAATCTGGCTGTAGCCCAGGTTCAGCCATGGAAACCCCGTCAAAAACCAGCCCCGCACCCATTCCAGCAACACCCAGGCGGCAGGATAGACCAGCACCATGACCCGCCAGGGGTTTGCAAAACGGCGGGTATTGCACAGGCGCACGGCCAACCAGCCGCACAGGGCGGGAAAACAGGACAACACCAACACGAACAAAGTGGTCAGGAACAATGACAGCGCCAGATTGACATAGCCGTATTCATGGATACTGATGAAGATCCAGGTGACGCCGGTACCGAACATGCCCATGCCAAACAGGCCGCCGCGGAAAAAGGCCCGGCGCGCGGAAATGCCGCGCCAGCAGATGAACAATACACCCAGGGCCATGAAGGCAATGGGGTAAAATCCAAAGGGGGCAAAGGCAAGGGGGACGGCCGCGCCCACCAGCAAGGCAATCACTTCGCCATGCCAGCGTGTCATTTCCAGGCGGGTGAATATCATGGGCAAGGTTTGCGGTTATCCGGCTGGCGCTGCCTTCTTTGAGTCCGGCATATCACTGCCGCCCCCTTCATGGCCGCCAATGTAAATCAGTTCTGGGTCGTCGGGACTGCCGCCGCATCCTCCCGGTCGCCGGCGGGATCGATGATCAGGCGCAGCAGATGGATACGGCGGCTGTCGGCATGCAGAACGATGAAGCGGAGGCGCCCGATACGCAACTCCTCGCCACGCTTGGGAAGGTGGGCGAATTCCCGCATCACATAGCCGCCGATGGTATCGAATTCCTCGTCGCTGATATTGGCGCCGAAGTATTCGTTGAACTCATCGACGGGGGTGAGAGCCTTTACCGTGAAATTGGTATCACTATGTTTCATGATATAAGACTCCCCTTCAACGTCGTGCTCATCGGTGATTTCACCGACAATCTGCTCAAGGACGTCCTCGATGGTCACCAGCCCATCGACACCGCCATACTCATCGACGACGATGGCCATATGGTTGCGACTGGCGCGGAACTCCTTGAGCAGGACATTGAGGCGCTTGCTCTCGGGAATAAAGGCCGCGGGTCTGAGGATGTCGCGCATATTGAATGGGCGCTTGCGCTCTCCGGGAAAATAACCCAGCAGATCCTTTGCCAGCAGGATACCCACCACCTCGTCCTTACTGTCACCGATCACGGGAAAACGCGAATGGGCCGACTCGGTGATGACGGGTAATATGTCTTCGAGGGAGGCGTCCCTTTCGACGACCACCATGCGCGCCCTGGGAATCATGATGTCCCGCACCTGCATTTCTGCAACTTCCAGCACACCCTCGATCATGGCCAAGGCCTCGAAGTCCAGCAAATGGCGTTGCTGCGCCTCACGCAGGATCTCGATCAGTTCCTGGCGGTCTTTCGGTTCACCACCCAGCACCTTGCCCAAACGCCCCAGCCACGACCGGTGCGTTTCAGCCTGGCTTGTTTGATTCGCGCTCATCAGAATTTTATTCAACCTCGCTTGTATTGGACCTGAATCCGTGGGTTCAGGTTGGATTGGATCACAAAAATAACTTTCATCGATGTCCCTCGCAATAAAAAATCATGCCGCCGGGTTCGCCGCATAAGGATCCGGGTAACCCAGCCCCGCCATCACAGACTGCTCGCGCCCTTCCATCCGCGCCGCCTGTTCGCCCGTCTCATGATCGAACCCCCGCAGATGCAATACACCGTGGATTACGAGATGGGCCCAGTGGGATTCCATCGATTTTCCTTGTTCCTCCGCTTCCTGTTTCACCAGGTCCGCACAAATCACCAGGTCGCCCAGCAGGGGCGGCCGCATCCACTCCGGCTGCTCGAAGGGAAAGGACAGGACATTGGTCGCCCCCGCTTTTCCACGGTATTTCTCATTGAGTTCCCGGCTTTCCCCAAGGCCAACGATCCTGACAGTCAATTGGGCGCCATCCATGCCGTCGCCGATAGCGGCTTTTACCCATTTTTCCATTTGCGCCCTATCCGGCAATCCATGGTTACCGCAGACTTCATCCCCGTATTGTATATCCAGCACGAGGTTCACGTCCGGTTTCTCCGCCCCCCACCCTGCCCGGCCCATTGCGCGTCCTCGTCATAGGCCTCGACGATACGCTGCACCAGGGAATGGCGCACGACGTCGCGGGCCTGAAAAAAGGTGAAACTGATGCCGGATATATCCTTCAGTACTTCGATCACATGCCGCAGTCCCGAGCTGCGTTCACGGGGCAGATCGATCTGGGTGATATCTCCGGTCACCACCACGGTGGAACCGAAGCCTATGCGGGTAAGAAACATTTTCATCTGCTCAACGGTGGTATTCTGCGCCTCGTCGAGAATGATATAGGACTCATTGAGGGTGCGCCCGCGCATGTAGGCCAGCGGCGCCACTTCGATGACATTGCGGTCGATGAGCTTGGCCACGCGCTCGAAGCCGAGCATTTCATACAGGGCATCGTAGAGAGGGCGCAGGTAGGGGTCGATCTTCTGCGCAAGGTCGCCAGGCAGGAAACCCAGGCGCTCCCCCGCCTCCACCGCCGGACGCACCAGCAGGATGCGCTGTACCTGCTCCCGTTCCAGGGCCTGCACGGCGCAGGCGACAGCGAGATAGGTCTTGCCGGTACCCGCCGGCCCAATACCAAAATTGATATCGCATGCGAGAATATTTTTCAGGTACTGCCGCTGATTGTAGCCGCGCGGGACCACCACCTTGTGTCCCGCGCGAATGACTTGCTCCCCGTGGACTTTCGCAGGCGCCGCCGTTTCCACCTCTGCGGTCTGTAACATCAGATGGATGCGCGCCGGCGTCAACTGGGAACTGGCGGTCTCGTCGTACAGCTGCTTCAGCAGCCTGCCCGCCGCCCGCGCCGGACTGGATTCGCCAATAATGCGAAATGTATTCCCGCGGTTGTTCACTTCCACGCCAAGGTGGCGCTCCACCTGCCTGAGGTTTTCGTCGAACTGGCCACAGAGGCTGGCCAGTCGGTGGTTATCGGCAGGTTCAAGAACGATATCGAAAGATTGCAGGCGGGCGTTCAAAACGGGTTCAGCTCAGGGCGTGTCTTGCCGGCGGGTCGCCGTCATGGCGTAATAGCTCACCACGCAGGGAATTGGGCAAGGCTTCTGTAATGTGGATATCGACGAAGGCGCCGATGCATTCCCGCGGCGCGGAAAAGTTTACGCTGCGGTTGTTTGATGTGCGTCCGGTCAGCTGCTGATCCGACTTGCGCGACACCCCTTCCACCAGCACACTTTGAACAGTGCCCACCATGGCCCGGCTGTAGCCTGCCGCCAGTTCGCTTATGCGCGCCTGCAGGCGCGCCAGGCGTTCCTGCTTGACTTCCTGAGGGACATCGTCGGGCAGGGCGGCGGCCGGTGTGCCAGGGCGGGGACTGTAGATAAAGCTGTAGGAATGATCAAAGGCGACCTCGTCAATGAGAGACAAGGTCGCCTGGAAATCCGTTTCCGTCTCACCGGGAAAACCGACGATGAAATCCGATGAAATGCTGATGCCGGGACGGGCCGCCCGGAGCTGACGGATGGTGGACTTGTATTCCAGCGTGGTATGCCCCCGCTTCATCATGGCCAGAATGCGGTCCGAACCGCTCTGCACCGGCAGATGCACATGGCTGGCAAGGGATTCCACATGTTCATAGACTTTGATCAGGCTGGGACCGAACTCCCGGGGATGAGAGGTGGTGAAGCGGATACGCCCGATACCATCGATGTTGGCAAGATATTCGATGAGTAATGCCAGGTCGGCCTCGTCGTCCTCCCCCATGGCCCCGCGATAAGCATTGACGTTCTGCCCCAACAGGGTGACTTCCCGCACACCTTCCGCGGCCAGACCGGCCACTTCGCTGATAACGTCGTCGAAAGGCCTGCTGACCTCCTCCCCCCGGGTATAGGGCACCACGCAGAAAGTACAGTACTTGCTGCATCCCTCCATGATGGAGACGAAGGCCGTCGGTCCCTGCGCATGAGGCTGGGGCAGGCAATCGAACTTCTCGATCTCCGGAAAGGAAATATCAATGACGGGCGCCTGCCTGGCGCGCGCCTCGTCCAGCATGGCGGGCAGGCGGTGCAGGGTCTGGGGACCGAAAATGATATCCACGTAGGGTGCGCGCTGGCGTATGGCCTCGCCCTCCTGGCTGGCCACGCAACCACCCACGCCCAGTATCAGGCCAGGCCGCCGGGACTTCCACTGCCGCCATCTGCCGAGTTGCGAAAAGACCTTTTCCTGGGCCTTTTCGCGCACAGAGCAGGTGTTCAGCAGCAAGACATCGGCTTCTTCGGCGTCGCTCGTCAATTCGAGCTGGTGAGACTGCGCCAGGGCATCCGCCATCCTGGCGGAATCGTATTCGTTCATCTGACATCCGAATGTCTTGATATATAACTTTTGCGCCATAGACTCCTGAAAATTACTTAGCTAAGCAGCAAGTTACACTTTTTTCAGAAAAATATCCAGTGTCACAGCGCATCCCAACCCCTGGAAAGAATGATTACCCTATGTTTTAAAAGAAGAAAATAGACAATCTCATCTTTCCCTGCAAATCCCCCTGCCTATTCGCCGTAAGGCGACTCGGCGCTGATCTTGTGGATGCTCAAATCGGCGCCCTCGTATTCTTCCTCCTGGGTGAGGCGGATGCCGACGGTGGATTTGAGGGCGCCGTAGATGACGGCGCCCCCGATCAGGGCGATGCCGATACCCAGCACCGTACCCGCCACCTGCGACATCAATGAAACCCCGCCCAGGCCTCCCAGGGCCTCCATGCCGAATATCCCCGCGGCGAGCCCGCCCCAGGCGCCGCACAGGCCATGGAGCGGCCAGACACCCAGCACATCGTCGATGCGCCACTTGTTCTGGGCCAGGGTAAAGGTCCATACGAACAAGGCGCCAGCCACCAGGCCGGTGAACAATGCGCCAACAGGGTGCATGATGTCCGAGCCGGCGCAGATGGCCACCAGTCCCGCCAGCGGCCCGTTGTGCACGAAACCCGGGTCATTCTTACCGACGGCCAGCGCGGCCAGGACGCCGCCAATCATGGCCATGAGGGAATTGACGGCCACCAGCCCGCTGACGGCATCGATACTCTGCGCGGACATCACATTGAAGCCGAACCAGCCCACGGACAGAATCCAGGCGCCCAGGGCGAGGAAGGGGATGCTGGAGGGCGGATGGGCGAAAATCTCGCCGTTCTTGCCATAGCGCCCGTGGCGCGCGCCCAGCAGCAGCACGGCCGCCAGGGCCAGCCATCCTCCCATGGCATGGACGACCACGGAGCCGGCAAAGTCATGAAATGGCGCGCCGAAACTCGCCTCCAGCCAGTCCTGAATGCCGAACAGCCCATTCCAGGTAATCCCCTCGAACAAGGGATAGACCAGCGCCACCAGGAAAAAGCTCGCCATGAGTTGGGGCGTAAACTTGGCGCGCTCCGCGATCCCGCCCGAGATGATGGCGGGGATGGCAGCGGCAAAAGTCAGCAGAAAAAAGAACTTGACCAATTCATAGCCGTTCTTCTCTGTCAGGGTGCTGGCCCCCGAGAGGAAGTCGATACCGTAGGCGATGCTGTAGCCAATGAAAAAATAGGCAATCGTGGATATGGAGAAATCCGCAAGGATCTTGACCAGGGCATTGACCTGGTTCTTGCGCCGTACCGTGCCCACTTCAAGAAATGCGAAGCCGGCATGCATGGCCAGCACCATGATGGCCCCCAGCAGGACGAACAGAACATCACTCCCCGATTTCAGAAATTCCATAATTGATTTCGCTCCTAAACGATCGTTTTCTATGATTTTTGTTTCCCGGAGCAAGAAGACAAGACTTTCTTATTAAGGAAGGTCTGATTAATTCGTCATCCCGGCGAAGGCCGGGATCCAGTTATTTGATTTTCCTGGATTCCCGCCTGCGCGGGAATGACGATTGTCGGATTAATCAGGCCTTCCTTAAAAATCAGAGAGATATGACACGCCCTGCTCCATTTGCGCAGGGTTGTACAAACCTTGCCCCACCTCACCCCCCGGTTTTGGTGCACCCTTTACTGACCGCGCACCAGTTTAATGCATTCGCACGATCTGTTGTACTCAGAAACAAAGAGACATCTCAACAAAAAACCAGCAAAAACCCAAAACAAACATCTGAAATTTCTGACGCCCATGCCGATACAAATTTTTAGAATCACTTTGACCTCTCGTAACATCAATCAAGATGACAACCACCAATAACAACAAATATCTTCACCAGAAAGTCAGCGTCGACAACCTGAAATTCGGCATGTACGTTGCCGCCCTGGACCGCCCCTGGCTCGAAACCAATTTTGTCTTTCAGGGATTCCATATCCGCAAAATGAGCGATATCGAACGGCTGAGGGAAGAATGCGACTATGTATTCGTCGATCCGGAAAGGGGGGTTCCCGTCCCTCGTGAACATGAAATCACTTCGTCCCTGCCGGAAAACGACAAGCTTGCAAAGATATTCAGGAATCCCCGTGGAGACGAGCGCTATCCCATAGAAACAACCGTAGAAGAAGAAATCAAGCTGGCCAGGGACGGGTATGATGACGCCCTCGATCTCGTTTCCACGCTGCTCAAAGATGCCGGTTCGGGGCAAAAAATCAAAACTCAGGCCATCAAGCAGACCCTGGGCAAGATGATCGCCAGCATCCTGCGCAATCCGGACGCCTTTATGTGGCTGAAACAACTGAAGGACAAGGATGGTTACGCCTATGCCCATTGCGTGGACGCCTGTGGTCTCGCCGTGACATTCGGTCGGCACCTGGGGCTGCCCAAGAACGAGTTGGAGAACCTGGCCGCGGGCACCCTTCTCTTCGATATCGGCAAACTCCAGCTTCCCAAGTCTCTGCTGAACAAGCCCGGTCGCCTGACGGATCGTGAATACGCATTGATGAAGCGGCACGTTGAATTCGGTGCGCGCATGGTCAGCGAGATGCAGGGCAGCACAAAGGAAATCATCGAAGTCGTCTGGCATCACCATGAGCGTCATGATGGCAAAGGTTACCCACGCGGCGTGGCGGGGCATTTGATCCCGGTCAATGGAAGAATCGCCGCCATTGTGGATTGTTATGACGCCATTACCAGCGACCGCCCCTACCGGAAGGGCCTGCCTTCCTATGAAGCCATTCGCCTGCTCTACAATTTCCGCGGCAAGGATTTTCAGTCAGACATGGTGGAACAGTTCATCCAGTGCATCGGCCTCTATCCGGTGGGCACCCTGGTCGAACTCAACACCGGGGAGGTCGGCATTGTCATGGCCCAGAACAGGCTGCGCCGCCTGCGCCCCAAGATTATGCTCGTCCTCGACAAGGAAAAGATCGCCTATGACTTCAATCCCGTTCTCAATCTCCTCGATGATCCTGCCGATGAAAAGGGCAGGCGCATTGAAATACGCCGCCCCCTCGAGGCCCACTCATATGGGATAAATCCCAAGGACTACTATCTGTGATACCTGAGATGTCAACTGTAATAGGCGGTCAGCGGACAGGATTGGCGTCCCGCCACGAGATGCTGCTCCGGCTGGAAGAAGCCATCACAACCGCCCGGACGCAGGAACAGCGGCTCGCCCTGCTGGCATTCAACCTGCGCGGCTTCAGGGAGATCAACATCAATTTCGGTCACCACCGGGGCGACCAAGTGCTGCATCGTGTCATGGAGGCCATTCAAGGCACTCTGCGAAGCTGCGACCAGGCATTCCACGTAGGCGGGGATGAATTCGCCGTTTTGCTGAGAGAACTGAAATCCCCCCAGGTGGCCCATCTGGCCATTACAAGAATACTCGATGCCATAGAAGAAGGCCCAAATGATGCCAGCAATACCCCCATGGCCAGCGCCCGGGCGGGCGGCGCCATTTTTCCCGATCATGCCGGCAACATCGATGACCTGATGCGCGCCGCGGACAGCGCATTGTATTCTGCGCACAAGACCCGCCGGCGCTACACCCTCTATGACAGCGCCATAAACGAGCGTAATCAGCAACGGATCCAGCTCCACAACGACCTGAAAGAAGGATTGAAAAGAAACCAGCTCCTGTTTCACTACCAGCCGCAATACGACCTGCATCACAACTGCATCAGGGGATGCGAAGCCCTGATCCGCTGGCCCCATGACACGCTGGGCTGGATCAATCCGGAACTGTTCATCACCGTCGCCGAGGAAAGCGGGCTGATAGCAGACCTGACCTATTGGTCATTGAATGTCGTCTTGCGCGAATGGAACCTGCTAGCGGCCGGCATCACCCAGGCCCCAGTTTCCATCAATCTCTCGGCCGTGCTGCTCAATTCACGGGAAATCGTGGAACTGGTGGAAAGAGCCATCAATATCTGGGGCATCGACCCCGCCTCCCTGGTCCTCGAAGTCACCGAGAGCGCCATGATGGCGGACCCTGAAGATGCCCTGAGAACCCTGAATGCCTTGCACGAGCGCGGAATCCAGATCTCCATCGACGATTTCGGCACTGGATACTCATCCCTCGCCTATCTGAAACAACTGCCGGTGAAGGAACTGAAAATAGACAAAAGTTTCGTCATGAACATGATGGACAATGACAAAGACCGGAAAATCGTGCAGTCCGTGATCGACCTTGCGCACAATCTGAACATGCACGTGGTGGCCGAGGGCATCGAGAACCGGGAGACTCAGGACCTGCTGGCTTCCATGGGGTGCGACTATGGCCAGGGATATTACTTCAGCCGCCCCCTGCCCGCCGAAGACGTTCCCCCAGTGCTGATGAACGCGTGCCAGCTTTGAGCACAACCCCGGCGCCAAAAGACAAACAGGGCCAGCAGCAACAGGCCCATTAAGCCCCAGGCACCGCCGGAACTGGCGCCGGGCTGCTTCCTGGCGCCCGTTGCGCCGTTCCCGGCGTTGTCATTCTGTTGGGTGTTCTGGATGGACTCCACGGCAGCAACGGAATTGGCAACATTCAGGCGCCCCCCCGTAGCGATGCGCCCTCCCAATTCACTGGGCAGGGGATCCACATTGTCGAGAATCAGATCGCGCAGACCATCGGCACTCAGCGTCTTGCCCAGGTCACGGGCGCGCGCCAGAACCAGGCCCGCGGCGCCACTCACGAAGGCGGAGGCGATGGAGGTCCCGTCGATGATCGTCACCGTACCCACTTCATAATTATCCCATAGCGATGCAGCGATATTGACGCCGGGAGCGGCAAGATCGACAGAATTGCTCCCGAAATTGGAAAAATCCGCCAGGCGGTCTGACTGGTCGGTAGCCGCCACCGCGATGATATTCCCCAGGTCATAGCTCGCCGGCACACAGCTAGTGCTCCGATCATTGTCTTTCCCTTGATTACAGGCGGCGGCTATGACCAGCACCCCGTTCTGCCTGGCATAGTCATAGGCATCGTATTCCAATCGATCAAAAGCCAAAGAGCCTTGATTAGCCCCCCCCATGGCGCCATAACTGGCATTGATGATGTCCGCGCCGTTGTCCACGGCGTAGCGGATGGCTTCCACGATAGTGGAAGTCTTGGATGCCCCCTGGTTGTCGAAGGCTCCCAACACCATGAGGGAAACCTGCCAGTTCAAGCCCGCCACCTGGATAGCGCCATGCCCCCGCGCCCCAATAATGCTGGACATATAGGTGCCATGCCCATTACCGTCATCAGGCAGGTTGTCGTCCTGGGCAAAATCCCATCCATAGAAATCATCGACATAGCCATTCCCGTCGTCATCCACCCCATTGACCGCCTCGCCCGGGTTCTGCCATAGGTTAGGGTTCAGGTCCGGGTGCTGCCGATCAATACCCGTGTCTATGACGGCTATCAGGATATTGCGGTCACCCGTCGTCATATCCCATGCCTCAGGCGCATCGATATCGGCATCCGCCACACCGCGCACAAACTGGTTGTTTCCGTCGGGAATCAATTGACCCTGATTGTCCATTCCCCACTGGACATTGAAACGCGCATTGTCGGGGCGCTGCTGAATACGTTTGATATAGTTTGGCTGAACGTGGGCAATGCCGGGATGGGCCCCGAGTTCGGCGATGGCCTCTTCAACGGGCCTGTCTTTATCCAAAGTGACCCTGGCGACGCCCGACGAAACGACTTCCATGTGATAACCCGGCGGCAAACCGTCCCTCACGGCCGCCACCAGGCCAGTTTCATATCGAACAAGCACTTCCCCATCCACATAGGCGTCTCCCGCATGCGCCACAGACATAAGCCCTGACAACATGGAGAAGACGAGGAAAAGGAATTGTTTACATGAAAAAGGCATCATTGGGAAAGCGGCACCGTTTGGCCCAATACGCTACCGGGAGTTCATTAAGTGTAACATGGCTCTGATCAACCAGCGGCCTCGAACAGGGAGAGTGTTATACTGATATGAGACAATGACGCCCCCTTTAAGTTGCATGCGACCCATGGCCAGAATCTCCATAATCATCCCAACCCTCAATGAAGCGGCTGTAATCCGGGACACCCTGACTCCCCTTCAGAATCTAAGGAAAAGAGGCCATGAAATCATCCTTGCCGATGGCGGCAGTACGGATGAGACCCTCTCGCTGTCAAAGCCTCTCACCGATACGCAGTTCATTGCTGAAACGGGACGGGCCCGCCAAATGAATAGCGGCGCCAGGAAAGCCAATGGGGAGGTGCTGCTCTTTTTACATGCGGATACCCTGATCCCCCCCAATGCCGATGAACTGATTGGCGGGGGACTTGCGGACACCCGCAGATGCTGGGGCCGTTTTGATGTCCGCCTCTCAGGCAGGCAGGCTCCATTGCGCGTGGTAGAAAAACTGATGAATCTCCGCTCCCGCCTGACCCACATCGCCACCGGTGACCAGGCGATTTTCATCCAGCGTGAAATCTTCGAACAGGCGGGCGGCTTCCCCTCCATCCCCCTCATGGAGGATATCGCCATGAGCAAACGCCTCAAAAAAATCGGCCCGCCCTTGTGTATACGGCAGCCCGCCGTCACCTCCAGCCGGCGCTGGGAAGAGCAGGGCATTCTGCGCACCGTCATTTTTATGTGGCGCCTGCGCCTGGCGTATTTCCTCGGCGCCAGCCCCGAGCGGCTCGCGCAACGCTATGGTTATCGTGCTGCATGCGCAACACGGATTCGCGGCTGATCATTTTCGCCAAGGCGCCGGTTCCGGGCCTGGTCAAGACCCGCCTGGCAAGCGACATCGGGGAGGCCAGGGCCGCGCAGATCCATCGTCAACTGGTGCTGCATACCTTGGAAACCGCCGCACAATGTATATCCCGCCCCATCGAACTGTGGTGCGCGCCAGGCGCAGACCATGAATTTTTCCAGGACTGCCGGCAACATTACCCCCTCTCCCTCCATACCCAGCAGGGAAATGACCTGGGGGAGCGCATGTCAAACGCCTTCATCGCCTCGCTGGCGCGAGGCCGCGACGCCGTCCTGATCGGCACGGACTGCCCGCTGCTGGATGATGAACACCTGAGCCTTGCTTTTGACAGCCTGGAGCAGGGCCTCGATGCGGTGATCACGCCGGCCGACGATGGCGGTTACGTCCTGCTGGGGCTGTCCGTATTTTCGCCGCGGCTTTTTACCGGCATCGACTGGGGCGCGCCCAGCGTTTACCGGGACACTATCGAACGTCTCGAACAACTGCAATGGTCGTGGCGCGGTCATGGACAACTGTGGGACATCGACACTGCGGCGGACTTCGAGCGCCTGCTGGCGCTGGAAGGGCAGGCGCTTCCCGCCCGGCTGCGGAAACTGATCGGCAAATTGGGCCGCATCTATTAGCCCGGCAACCATATATATCGTATTCAGGACTTCAGGCCTGCGCCGGCACGGCGTTGCGGCGCTTGCCAATGGAATGACCATTGCCTGCGCACTGCGCCTTGTTCCAGCACAGGCCTGAAGTCCTGAATACGATATATATGGTTGCCAGGTTAATAACCTGAAGATTTTCCCGATGCCGCCGATACATAGTTGCGCACAACTATTGCCATAGAGAAACCCCATTGCAGCGCCATGAAAGCCTCAATACCCACCCTGCCCTACCGCGATGGGGC